>JAAUYH010081246.1_pt1 | contig 46887 bp, 29 predicted proteins | sample 7278061 | NCBI WGS metagenome assembly JAAUYH01 (sample SAMN14350203, study PRJNA611818) | marine sediment metagenome | isolation source: surface marine sediment (0.6m) | place: French Polynesia: Moorea | collected 2018-08
CTGTTTCGGAAAGACACCCATTTCGTATTAAAAAAACACCCCATTTAGTATATAGCACTTGGAACGTGTTTTATATTTACTATTTCATTTACTAATGCACTGACAGTAAATGACATGTACAGTAGACAGGCAGATTTGGCTATATTCATGAGACTGTGCTATAAAATTATTGAATCGCATTATGACCTAAAGCATTATCGTAGTCATGGAATATCGTAACTTAGTTCGAGGCGTGTTATGCTCAGAAGGTTCAACTCTACAATTTCTACGGTCGCTAAAAGTATCAGAATAGAGAAACGTTCCTTGTTCAGGAAAAGGAGGGTTTTTCTGTGGTGCACTTACGAAAGAATCTACGGCTTCAAATGGTAGAAAAATCTGGAGATGCACTCTGCGAAAGTGTCGGAAGGAGAGATCAGTCCGAGGAGGTAATGCTTTTTTCTCTAAAAAAGTTAAACTGGCGCTGAGTGATATTGCCGGACTTGTTTACGTTTGGTTACACTTTCCATCATCAACCATCCGACAATCCGAAGTTGCAACCAAACATGGGAAAGACACAATAGTACAATAGAATCATTATATGAGAACTACTTGCGCTAAAGTAGTAGACGAACAAACGAAGCTAATAGGAACGATGAATGAAGCTGAGAAGATCGATGAATCATATTTCTGTGAAACAAGAAAATATGGCAATGGAATACTTTTACGTAGTGATTTAAACAAGAAGTATTCTAAATTGCCTACAGCTGTCGATCAGAGCTATGAAGAAGATATCGTATCTTATGCACTGTTGAATTGGGGCACTGCAAAACCCCCAGAAGAAACAGTAGATGCAGATAATGATTTCTTAGAGTTCGGACGAGATGATCCAAATTGTAAATGGGTTATAGGTGTATATTAGAGTCGAACTCAGGTGCGATTTGTGCATGTCCCAGATCGTTCTACAGGCACACTAAATGCTGTTGTATCTAGATATGTAAGCACTAATAGCGTTTTTGTAACAGATATGTGGCAAGGATACAGTTGTCTTCGTGATATCGAATACGAACAATTCACAGTCAATCATGTCGAGAACTATGTAGATCCTACTATGGAGTCTCATACACAAGAAATCGAGGGAGCATGGAGTACAGTGAATCAAATTTACAGATGAATGCGCGGTAATCGAGTGCATCTACAATCCCATCTTTACACTGCCGCTTGTTTTATGCCTCATAAAAAGGAGGAAGAGAACGGAAACTTGTTACACGCATTCTTGAGTGATGTTAAAAATGTTCGTGGCCAGTTAATCTGCCCTGATGGCTAATTGTAGACTGGGCGACATTATAATATACTAAATATATGTATCTTTATGTATACAAGATGGAGTGTTTTTTTCCGAAACAGTACCGAAATATGAAACCCCAAAAGCAAACGTTGGGAGTGTTTTGTTTCCTTGCACAGCAGCCTTCTGCGGTCGGAACCACTGATAGGCAAGGAACTGAGAGGGTTAATAAATGCAGGGGTACTTTTAATGAAATTGAGTGATGCAGCCTGAAGAAAAGATTTCGTCGAGACTTAAGGAAATGTGTATTGCTTATTGTCCAAGATACGACTGAGATTAGATGTAGTCAGATTAAGTGTTGGTAAACAAAAGAGGATCGCTTGCACAAAGAGGTAGGCCTAAGAACTCAATGGACACAATCTAATGCATGCCTCTACCCGGCTCTGATCAATTCTATGCTCGCTAGTACCATGCCATAATGTACGATAAATATTTGCAAAGTTCTTCAGCAGACACACGCAGCACTAGACGAAAATTCTGCACTTATTGCAGCCGTTTTTGCCTGTCAGTATTTGCATAACAATCATGTTGTGGCGTTGAAGACCAGAAACGACTGAATCCCTTGAACGAATGCAAGAACTGATCCCTTTCCCAAGATGTCTTTTTTACTGATGTGTTTCCAATCTTATATGAATCTGCGGTGACCTTGACGAATAATCATGAGGAAGCGACCTTGACGATATGCAGTAAATGCGTTGCAACCTGTTCAGAATAGCTTGCAACCAAGACAGACTTGGAGCGAGTAGAATTAGAATAATAGGAACGTCAAAGTCATTTTTTCAAACAGCACGAGAGCGTCGCATACAAGTTGATATTAGTTTTGTTGCTCATCAGTCTTAAGTCGCAGTTTTAGCGCAATTTTCTGGCGTTCTCGCATGTTTCCGACAGATCCGACCCTTGATGGCGAACGAAGGCCCCTGCGTGTGACTCGATGTCTCGAGCCAGCCGTCTTCTTCCTCGCAGGTTCGACTAGGGTTCGTGTCGTACTGGCTATGGTCGTACCAGTTTTCCCTCGGGTACGTCGATTACTGGAATTATTGCACTGCGGATGCGGAGGTATGGGCTGATTTGGGTGTTCTTTTTTGTAGTGTCGTACCAAGTGTGAACGTTGACCCACTCTATAATCCGAGCATATGTCGCACTTGTGCGGCTTCTTCTTGAGATGTACAGTGTTGACGTGCTATATTGTCGAGAGATAGCACAGACCAGAAGGAAATAGTTCGTGATTTGTGAAGCGCAGAATCAGAAAACATATGTAGTAGTGACAACCATAGCATTTGTGTAAAAATGAACAAGGCACACGCAGAAAAAGTAGAATTAAACAGCATCAAGTCGAACCGTGTCGATTTGAACGGAATCAGATTGGGTGCAAATAGAAATGAATCAAGAAAGATCGTTAGTGTCGTTAGCGCATCGAGTAGCGAAACATTCTCGTCATTGCAACTGAAAAATAAAATGCGAACGTACCAGCTTTAGAGCGAAGTCCGAAGCAAAGCCTCTACCACAAGGCTTCCGCTTCGTCACTCTATCATCCTTCACTCTTATCACCTCTTTACAGATGAAGTCACGTTCACCGTTATGCACTGTACGGATATGCTGCTGCAAGTGCCCATTGCTGATAAACGAAGACTTACATCCCGCCACAGTGCATTTGAAAGGGCGGTCTTCTCCTTCGCCTGCAGGTCGGTAGTTGGTTTTGGTGCGTGGTGCGAAGCGAGGGGTAGCCTCTTGTTCAACCGCACTACGTTCACTAGTTCCCAAACACTGAAGTCGGGCCGCTTTTCGTACCCGAATGGTCGAAGCAGGCGCAACCGTATTCGGTTTTTTGCCTCTCGAACGCGTCGATTGTCCAGGATTTCGTGCCCTGCGTTTGCTGATGACCTTGCGCGGTCGCAGAGAGATTTCGGCAACCTCATGAGTGATGGGCAATTTCACAGGGGGTGCCACTTGGATGGGAGCATCGGTCGTCATTCGACTAGGCGAAAGTGGAACAATCTCCGCCGAGTGGTTATCTTCCTCACCAGAAGCACGACTCAGCTTCAGCAATGATTGAGCTGCTGCATACTCGTTTTGTGTAAATGCTCGCACCACAGGAACTTCAGACGATGTATAACCGTACTTAGCTACGGAATTTCGATTGACATCGTAGTCTGAACTAGATAGCTCACCCCCGGCACCGCTTCCGAATCCAGAAGCACCTACTTGCGGGTTGCCTCGAGATGCGTTTCGAGTTTCCCTTATCACAGGCTCGAATGCCTGTTTATCGCCCGAACGCAGAGTTCGGGCTGTGTCTAGAGCCCAACGTTTCACAATGGACTTGCGTGGCGGGAGAGAGTATTTCGGAAAGTGCTTGGGGACGGTCGATTTCTTCGTCGCCGCCAATTTGACCGGAGCATCGCCTTTAACATTGTTCTGAGAAGGTGAACAGTTCACCGAACAGCGGGTTGCCCGCTGCACAGGAGCATGACTCTGCATATCTATGACTTGAGCTGCTTCATCCACGACGTAACTGTATCCTTGCACCTCAGGAACTTCAGAAGATGCAGGACCGTGGTTAGCTACCGAATTTCGATGGGTATCGTAGTCCGCTCTAAATGGCACCCCCCTGCCACCACTCCCGACGCCATAAGCACCCTGCTGAGGAATGCGTTGAGATGCGTCACTTGACTCTCTTCCCAGTGACTCGAATGGTGGCTCCTTTCTCGAAGGCTGAGTTCGAGCTTTGTCTTGAGCCCAAATGTTTACGATAGACTTGCGTGGTGGGAGATAGTATTTGGGAACCAGATTGTCGACGGTCAATTTCTTAGGCAGTGCCACTTGGATGGGAGCATCTTCTTTCAGGTTGCTTTGGGAAGCTGGAAAAATTTCCGACCAGTGGTGAGATTGCTTCACAGGAGCGAGGCACACCATATCCACGACTTGGGCTCCTTGACCCACTACATGGCTATATCCTCTCACTTCAGGAACATTGGACGATGCATAACCGGGGCTGGCTACCGCTCCAGATGGTTCATCCTTGGCACCTCTTGCGACGCCAGAAGCGCCCACCTTGGGAATTCGCAGAGATGCATTACTCGGGTCGTTTCCCAAAGGCTCGTATGCCGCGTGGACCCATTGTTCGGCTTCGGGGTACGGGCCAGCCGGCGATTCTAATACCGCGACGCGAGCGGAGGTTTCGGGAAGATCGGTATCTTCAGCATCATCCATACTGCTGTGGATTTCAGCGACAAAGTGCGCTGGTCGGAGTTTGTTTTCCCAATTTGGGAGTGAGCGCCGAATATATAGTCGAATACCCGATCGGCCCTAATTTTCCTGTATTACAGTGGAGGCTAAACGGTCCAGTACGCGAACGGAAACATTCGTGTAAGCCCCAATTTCGGAGTAATTTGCTGAACAGAACTGTGCACTAATGGTCAGCATTCCTAACTATGGTTGTCAAATTTGCCTAAAGTGTACGGTGATAAATTTGATTTTTACATATCATTGTGAAGCAAATGAAATGACTAATTTGATTCCCATCTCAAAATCTTATTGGTGGAAAATTATTAAATCCATTCAATGCTTTCGTTCTATTCGTCCAGGGAAACCAGCTCTATCTACACACTAACAAAACTTTCTCTTTCTCTGTCTTCAGCATACAAGCACACAGTCACTTTTCTCAAGGATCAATTGTCCCGTTCGGATCGGCATAGCCTCTTTTCTTGAAGGTTGGTACGCCCTGGGGATCAGATTATTCACCCGCAGATCTAGCGTTAGAATATCAAAAACCGACCAAACGAATTAGCGGCAAGTATAAAAATCAATAGTGACAAAAATAGATCGGAAACTTGCGACTAGTGAGAGCCAGAGCTCTGGGTCGAGAAATATCATTTTGTAGGATACGTCCAATCGCGAGCATAGCACTGCGGACGTCGTTAGTAAAGTAGAGTAGGGTTTGAGATCACGTAGCAACACAACATAACTCATGGTTGCACCAAAATGTCTTGTAATGGAAGGGTGAATGCATTCACAACTCGTCACTCAAGGTAAGGTCGATTTTTCAGTTGACCCATGCAATCACTCTACATTTTCGCATCTCGAAGCCAAGCAACGCACTTCTCGAGTATACGAACTGCCATCAAATCTTAATTATCCCGGAATTAACTCAAATACATTTAATGCAATTGTTCATACCTTATCTTGAAACAAAAGACCTGCAATTTATTTCAAAACTGTACTATGCTTAATATGAACTCTACCTAGCGCCACCTTTAAAAGAACTCTGTCTCACTAGTGTGATACTTTAATCATTGAAGTTAGTGCGGCATACAGAAAAAATAGAGCAGTCTTTCGAATTAGAACGGGATATAGTAATAAGTAGAGAAAAGCGAGCAAATTTATTAGTCTTGAAAATCCGTAAATGCTCCCGATGTGAATCCAATACAAATCTTAGGCTAGTATAACTCGTACCGGATATTTTAAAAGTTACTATTTTATATTGTATACAGAATGCTGCACCATGTGTGTGAGCCTATTTCCGAAATTATGATGTAACTGATAACGTGTAAGTGTAGTCTATATTTGAATAAAAGAAGGCATGCATCGAATGCATCTCGAAGTGAAGATTTAATAGAATCTTAAAAATATGCGCATAACCTATCTTTCAGGAAAACCCGAGAACAGATGCAATCAGATTAAGTGCAAGAAATCAAAAACAGAGTTACGGACCCAAGCAGTAAAGCCTACAATACAAATGGAAACATTCTAACCCATCCAGTTTCGCAAGACATTATCCTCTTTCACCGAGTCAATTCTATCACACAAGTATCACGCCATTGTTTACGATTAACACTAGTGAAATTCGTCAGGAGGTTCAGGCTGCACTCACTCAAACACAGCACTTATCTGATCCGTACTATACCTGGAACAACTTGAGTAGCGATATTGTTCTTGCTTTGAAGAATAGACAAAGATTAAACATCTACTGCCATTACGCAAACAGCTCTTATTTCCTACCGTGTCACTCTACCGACTGTTTTTCGGTGTTATAAGAAGGTGTTGTGAACCTGCCGCGTATGCATAAGTGAGCGATCTTATTAGCTGGGTACAAAACGCGCGCAAACTGTTTATACAGCCCGCAATAGTGGCAGAATTTGAGCAAGTAGAATTAATTTACTAGGAACATCAGAGTCATTTTTTGTAACAGCACGAGTCATTTCGCACCCAAGTTATATATATGGTTTCTTGCTGACCTTTCTTAGATAGAGTTTCAGTGGAATTTCGAGCGAATATGCCTTGTTCTATCGGATCCACCTGTACCGGTGCCGGGAGACACCAACATGTGACGAGATTACTCGAGACCGGCGTCCGCATTCCCTCAGATTCGGCTTAGCCTCCAGTCAGGTCCGAGTATCCCGAGACATGTACAGACTAACAGGATCAATCGAACTAGGCACGCCTAGGTATGGGGTGTTCCGGGTGTTTTTGCGTGTAGTGCCGTAGCAAGTGTGACCGCAAACCCACCCTATAATCCGAGGATATATCGGATTTGTACGATCTCTTCTTGATGTTCACAGCATTGATGTGCTGTGCTTTTGAAAGATAGCGTAGACTAGGGGGAAGAAGTTAGTGATTTGTGATGAGTAGAATCGGAAAAATAGATAGTAATGAGAAGCACTGCATTTGCAGGAAAGAGAACTCGGTATACGAGAAACAGAGTGCGATTGAACGGCATAAAGTCGAACCGTGTTGAGTTGTAGAGATGCAGAGTGGAGTGCAAACAGAAAAGAATCAACAGAGCATAGTTAGCATCGCAAGCGCGTCGAATCAGGAAATATCATCGCCATTACAACTGAAATATAAGATACGAAACGTACCATACGTAAGCAGAAGGCGTACGAAAAGCGCTTACCACATGGCCGCCGCCGCATCTCCCTTCCTTCTCTCACTTTGACCAACTCCTTACCGAAGTTGTGGCGGTTGCTGACGAATGAGGATTTACATCCGGATTCTTGGAGTTTGGAAGGCAAGTCTTCTTCTTCACCCGCATCACCCACAGTAGGAACAGGTCGAGATAGGTTGCTTGGCTTGTTTCGCGCAGGCTCAAATGCCGCGTGGCGCAGCTGTTCGGTTTCCGTGTACGGGGTTGGCGGCGATTTTAGTACCACGAGGTGAGCGGTGGGTTTGGGGACCTCGGTCTTATCCATTCTGCAGTAGCTATATGCGTCACAGTCGGCTGATCCGTTTTGCTTTCCTACCGCGTGAGTGAGCGACAACTAAATAGTCGAATCCCCTTTGTGCGCCAATATTGCTTACAGACGAGACTTAACGGACCTGTACGCGAACGGACACCTTCGTGTAAGCCACAAAGTCGGAGTTTTTATTTCGAGCCCGTATTTTGCGCAGCCGACAGAGATCATCCTGAGAGCCGTTATTTTGGCAGCCATGAACTACACGAGCTACAGTTTCGTGCTGATGGAACGGTTCAGAGCCATCGAGAGCAGGGCCTTTAACTCTTGCTTTTTACTGACTGGCCCTACTACTGTACTATGTTCTATCCATTACTGCTTTAGGGACCGGGAATATTGCATGCGCCAATAGTGCACCAGTTGAGGGTTAGAAGTCATTTTTATTTCGAAGCCGAAATTGTCGTACACTTTCTTTGAAACATTCTGTTTTGATGCTTTGCGAAGGTAGTGGCAGTTGCTCCATCTGCCATTCTAGATTCTATGACCAGAGGCTGTTGGCTCTGCACTATAACGCACTGCACCGCAAAGTCTCGATCAGGTCTCGTGATTTGAGGGAGCTTTCCAGAGATACTGATAAACATCGACGTAATGGGTTACCTCCGAATGACACTGCATGAAGCCTCTCCTGACTCACGTGAATCCCTCGTGAATACGATTATCATTTCACCGCTCACCCCGTGCTTGAGAACGCTAATTAGCCAAATCACTTTTTCGATGAAACATACAGCAGAATGGGTGACAATGAGTTCTCTAAACTGTCAGAAACTCCTCTTTGCGGGATGAAATCAACATCGCCGGCTCTGATGCTAAAGCTGACAACCTTAGCCGTACGGTATTTGAACTTGCACATGGCTATGCATGACTCCTACTTAAGTAACGTTGTAATGACCATACTATGGCTAATTCGTTCTTGACTTCTCGAAATTAGTGTATTTCAGGACCTGTAAGCGATTTTTAATTGCGCGAAGCTATGAAATCTAGATGCGCTGCTTGCGTCGCGCTACGTACAGCGTATTGCATGCCTCCTGCCACTTCCAATGGCAGGAACACTTGGCTGAAGTCGGCATTGGAGTGCGGCCGTTGGCACGCTTCGCTCAACCTCATATACCGCGTAGCTACACCTGGCAGTCTTGGTTACGTGAGAAAGCCGTTGAATTACGTAACATTGCGCGACTAGTAGTTTCGCCTCGGCTTCAAAAACTCATGGGTATTCATCCTGCCTTTCACTTCGGCGGTAAAGTGCAATCGTTCATTATTGTTCTCCCATCGCCAATGTGGGCGTTAAGGAAACAATCGGATCCTCTTGCCCCTATACGGGTAACCATTCCACGTACTTCATTTTCACTTCACCACCCTACATCACAACCGAGCCCACGCTATGGCACCACCCCCACCCACACCTCGACCACTACAGAATGAACGGTATCTCAATCTAATTGACTTCAACCGTGCTCCATCCAACGTCCAGTGACAGGGCCGGCCATGACGTATCGCTATACTATGCGTGGTTCACAGCCACATAATCTGCGGTCGTAACTTCGGCATGGTAGTGGTGGCCACCATCACTATCATTGGGACGGTATCACATTTTTATCAACTTTTACCGTTCCCAATGCAACGTCCAGTGACAGGGCGTGCGATGACATGCTGCTATAGTGTGCGTCGATCCCAGCAACCTCCATAGTAGTCGTGGCGTTTAGCGTGACGATTTTAGTAGAACGCATGCTTCTGATGCGGCGTAAATCGCCAAAGTCTGAATCTCTCACACTGGGCGCTGAAGAGAGCAACAATTATTCGCTGTCTCGTGTGGTATCACAGTAACGAAATGTGTGCATGAAAACTAATTCGAGTTCGCAAAGGTTTGTAACACTCTGAACGGCAGTAGAGGCACTTGTCTTAAAATATCATGGTTGCAACAAAAGGCGTATGCATCTTGCGAATATGTTTTCCAAAAAATTTATATCTTCGTGGTGCTGATTGAAGAAGGGTGGAAAACTAAGTGCCCTATTTGTCGTGCTTTTCCATCCCACATAGGTGGTAGCAGTGACCGGCAAATCGTAATACTCTCGTGCAAGTTTGTAATACTTATACCATCTTGATTTTATTGTGCATTTAATAATGAGTCAATGTTACGCGCGCTTCGTATGTGGTATTTGTATTAAATAAAGCACTGAATGGTACGCTTCATCATCAAGTAGTAGAGTTTCTCCATACTGCGTATTGAGTACCGGCCATAACGTACTGATTCTTCCGTATGGCGACCCGTAGATCGTGACACCGCTACAGATCATCCAAAAATCTCCATTTTCCTATTTATGCGGTACACGAGTTGAAGCTTCGCGACAAGGCACCAGTTCATATCTTTCGAGTGAAGGTTCTTAAAATTTTGTTCTTCACTGAATGTGCCAAGTACTGTACAGTGTTATGTCAATGCCTGCTTAACACAGCAATAATTTTGCACGTGCCCGTACCGAGAAAAAGCTTGCAAATAAAGTTTATCTCGTTTTCAGAGCAATAGAGCAATAATCTAACATATTCTGGGATGCTTCGCTCGAGCAGTGACCGGATGACCTAGGACGGCCGAATCTTCGGTTTTTTCGCGAACTTGTCCAGGAATTGAAAGGAAGTATATTTAATCAGGGGTAAGAATCATTTTATGTGATTTGTCGCCAAAGAATAACTGCATGCCGATTCCTGTCAAAATAGCGCGTGAAGTTGATTGAAAGCTCATGAAGATACGATGTTGATTGAAATGATGCACGATTGATTTATCGGGTCAAAGGAACGGCTCTGACTATTTTACTAAATTTGCCTCGTAGAATTTTTTTCTATGGAGTTTGGACCTAATGAGGTTCCGGTAATTGAACAATGTACTGTACACCACGACAATTTCATTGTCAACGAAGATGGAGTAATTCCCCTGCTTTTTGGTTCTCTACTCTTCTAATATCTTAGGATCACTTTGAATTGTATGTAGTGAAACTAATGCTTCTTAATTTACTGATTATCTAAATTTGAAATTTTGTTAGAGCTAGTCAATCGTTTATCATCAATATTCTCACATATTCAGCTCTGCTTTCAGACTTCTTCACAAGAGATAGAAAATTCTAGGGCTTTTTCCATTACTCGCATGTTTGTTGTGGAGTAAGGTGAAATTGGATCTGCAATAAATTGAACTACTTCGGTACTTCTAGCAAATAAAATATTTCTTCGTTTGTTCCATTAAATTATGATGGCATTGGGACCTTTTCCACAAAGTACGATTTCTATTTTAAATGCTCACACCTCGGTAGAAATGAAGCAGATTGCGGCGTTCTACATGAATTTCAGCACAGGACTTCTCAGCTTATATATGAAATGTCAGGCATCTACATCGTTTTTCTCTATTACAAACTAGCATATCGGTACTCATAAATTTAATTATTTGTACCTTTCAGAAGATATATTTACAAAGAAGAGTGATTGTCTTCCAACCACAATAGTTCAGAGAATTCATAAATGAGTGTCAAGGTATTAATCAAATATCATTATCACAAGTCGATACACTATGATTTCATGTATTCATCCTGTTTATAACCTCTATTTTTCCATAAGGTTCCTCTTTTTATCTTTTCATCAATCATTCTTGGTGCCTCCAAGACGAAAAGTAGTTTTTCCTGAACGCGTTTTTCTAGGACCGGCTAGATGAATTGTTAATGAAATTTTTCTCATTTTTACTAAATCTATCACTTTCTCCGGGTTTCATTCATAAAAAGAGTGCCACATAGCGTCATTCTGGTCCTGTTAACCGTACAGATACTTTTACTTTCACTATTCAACTACTGATATGTATTTCGTAGTAAGTACTACGTATAACATAAATTGTTATATTTTATACGATTTATGTGCGTGTACGATACTATCACTATTTTCTTACTGAATGAGGCGTCAACATTTTGTGCTCGATTATGATGAGATTTATTGCGTTGTCGACGTGTTGCCAACCTCTGTCGAACAAATTTTGATTCGAGCGTATGTCAATTCATCAAGAGCCATTCGTGTAGCTTTCTGCCACCTAGTTCATTCAAGCATACTGTCATAGTACAAATGAATAATTACCGTGTAAAAGGTCTTTTGGTGCGCACGCTCGACTACGTTCGCAATATCTACTTTGTCGTGCACTCAAACTGATCATTGTGCTGTTTTGTACGCTCGAGTTGAATTGAATGTCAACTTTCGGGTTCGCTTGAACTAATAAATGATCTATCGCCTACAATTGAATCAAAATGAATGTGAAGCATCGCGTACCCTCAAATTCGTTAGAAGTGTTCAATATTGCGTGCTTCTTCTGTCATACAGTAATTTACATTTTCCCCTTATTTGTTAGCGTTTCTCTTGCGTACGATTTTTAGCTTCCTATCGCAGTGCTGCCCTCCCTCTATTGCGAACTGTTTGCTAAAATAGATGCTACTTAATCCTCTTTGTTATGAATTTGGTTGAATTTTTTTCATTACAAATATAGTATTTGATTGGTCGCCTTTCATGAATGACTTCGACTTCTGCTTCCTAAATTTTGGTGCCTAAAATGCTGCTCTTCAGGGTCAAGGTCTTGCCGAAATGGTTTGCTCACACCTGTGTGCCGGCTCACGCACTGAAACGTTCAACGGTTCCTGTAATGCTGCCTGATTATCGGATGTAAATAGATCGATAATTTATTAGGTCCAGCACACACTTCCCAACCACTTGAGCCGACCGACACACTCTCCTGCCCAACATGAGCATGAGAAACCCGATCGAGTTGTCTGACCTTCTCTTGCACGTTACAAACCTTCCACAACCATCATCTCCTACTACGATGGATGTAAAAGCAGACCACTCACGATGCACGGCTTCAGAACAGTTCCTATCTTCGCCAGCGAGCGTACCTCAAGACACTACTAATGCGAGCGACTCGAGCAACGGTGTCAGTGCAGAGAAAGAGTGTCACAGCGTTGACGCGCACATCGGCGGACTTCATGATGTTTCGGCTAAGGGAACTCCCGCGACACAAGTGGTAGCGGAAGTGCATGGAATTCACGAACAAACGCACGACACAGCGCTGCATATGCAAATGCAGAGGCTCACTTTGGACGGATCGGGTAAAAGCAAGAGGGAAAACGCGCCAAAGAACAATGCGAGGGATGCAAACAATACTATCAGTGGCGTGATTGCGCGCAATAAATTATATGGAAGAGGCCAAAGTACCAACAGCACTCCGAGAGTTCTAAAATCTATCGTGAAGTTCAATAAGCGTTTCGCATTTCGGTCTCGACGCAGTGCTGCCGCGCAACAGACGCGGGTTAGAGAGCATCTGCTAGACGCTCTCAGGCCATGACAGCACGCCACCGACGTGGATATGAGAGAAGGAATGACATATATCAGTGCTCCATCTGCGAATCTGGATTCAATAATAGGAAGAATTTATTTCGCAATTTATAACCGTGCACAGCAACGAAGAAAAATCGGCAGGGTAATTGTGGAGCTTCGGCATTTCCTTGTTGAAGCGCTGCTTGATTCGAGCTAATAGCTCGAAAATACAACTAGTTACTTCGCACACCACTGTTTGGAGGCGGCTTACCAACCAACTCATTTCATGCTGAAAAACAAGGCACAACGGTGATATTGACTTTCCTTAACTTTCCGAAACTGTTCTTCGCGTGATTCCATAACACAACGCTGGCTGTGTCGTATAGTGAAGCAGACAACCTGAGTCGCGAGGAAAACGAACTAACAACATGCTTTGTTGGTCCAGCACCTTGAAGGAGGTATGTCGTGTGTCTCAATTTTCAGCTGCATTGACCAGAATGATTCGGCATTTAACGCTGGTAAAACATTAAGGATCCTTTAGTGCTTCTATCCACAGACACTATCTTGCGAGCGTCTTCGGCCTCTGAACGCTGAAGCACGGTTTTAAGACGAACCCGGCGCATCAAAGTTTGCTTGTGCGGTGGCAAGAAGCGCTAGGTATTTGATCAGCTGTTCTCAATCGCTCTGCAACTTTTACACCAAACGCGTTATTGTTGGTAGATGTTTATGTTGAAGCGAAACTATTCCAACCGAGTTGTTGGTTTTCTGCACAAGATTGGGACGCACTACAGAAATTACAAGAGCTCCTCCGTACGCTTCTCTTCAAAATCTACCCATTTCATTGACTGCGAGCGATGCACATCACCCAGAACCTATGACATTTCGATTTTTGTCGTACTGCGCATATGCTAGGTTCCGCCTGTTAACACCCCCAACCCTTGAGATATCTGCTCGAAGAATAGTTGGGAATGCGTCTGTCGGCGCGCTTCTAACAAGTTCTTCCGCCGCACACCGCAGCGGGTCCGCTTCGTCGTGCAGAATATCTGCCGAAATATTCAACACTACGCAAGTGTCTGTTAGAGCCGTTTTGAAAACTCATGGTCTCCTCTCGGCTGTGCATTGACGCAGTAAAATGGGATGACTCATAGTTGTTCACCCAACTAGGGAGTAAATGTCGAATAAACAATCGGTATCATCTTGTCGCACCAATGACACAGTGTTCCAAGCAAGTTATTTCACATCCGCCACCCAATCTCAGAAGCGTATGCATGCTTTGCTTTCATAGGACATCGCTTTGATTCACTTCAACCATGCGCACTACAACGAGAAAAGAGAGAGAAAGAGAATACTTGCGAATAAAATGCGCGTGGATCCCCGCCACTAAGATGGTGATGGTTGCGTTCCTAGTGGGGCTTGTGGTGGCCTCGGGCTGGTCTTGCTGCGTATATCATCGAAGGCGGGAGCTTTTCCACCGATCGGTGAACAGAGCGCGTGATTACCCATCGTCACGAACAGAGGCACAGTTACGAAATGTGCGCATGAAAACCAATTTCGAGCTCGTCAAGGTATCTGGTTCGCTGAACCGCGATGGAGGTATTTTCCTCGAACCTTGCGAGGATTTGCATTACAAAATTCGTCTTTCAAGCGCAATGGTCAGAGGAGGCCCTAAAACCAGACGCCCTTTCTGTTGTGCTATTTTCCAACCCATAGTTCGTGACACTGCACCGCCATATCGCTAGTGACGAACTACGAGAATTGTATCTTTGCGATGATGGACCGGTTCAGATCTTCCTAGTCACTATGTCGCAGTCGACGATAGTTTCGGTCCTAGCATCATGACTGATTTTAGGAAACATCTTGATCGAGTATAACAGAAGGCACTAAATATTATGTTGATGCATATTTGCAAACTTTAACTTAATTTTTAATACGAAAACACAGCATAGCAGCGCATAATCAACAACATTCAATGCTACAACATTGAACTACGTGTTAGTGGAACAAATCTGCTGCGCTATTTGATGAATAGATTTTTCGTATCATAATGATAATCCTAGGACTGCTTTTGCAGCATAGAAGAGTGAGGAGTCTTAAAATCAAACTGCTCACTGAATGCACCAACTACTGTACGGTACAATGTTACATCCATGTCTGCTTGAGAGACCGAGAATTTTGCACGCGCCAGATCTGCGAATTTGAAGGCGTAGGTGAGATCTTCATTTCGATGTCAAAATGATCATGATTCAACCTTAACAATTCTAGTTTGATGCTTTAGCAGGGTCGTGACAAGCAGATCTACGAAATTCAAATGATAGTTGTTCTTGCCAGCTGTTCTATGAATTTAATAGAACTATTTGCAAGAAGTGGGACAAATTGATTTCGTTGATTTGTAGCTAAGGAATTATGGCACGCCTATTCACGTACAAATGGTGTATGAAATGAATGAACAGCTTTCAATAAGTGGTTGATTACAATGCTTGATAATCATATTATTAAATCCAATCATCGATGTAGTTTGTTTTAATTAACTGTAAATGTAAGGATAGAAAAACGTTTCGCATGACTTTTCTTCTTTCAGTAACCGATCAGTATGCTATGAACGTCAGCTATTCCAGTGTACAAGAAAGAAGAGCTCGTTTCTATTGTTTTTGGTATTCTATGCATTTAATATCTTAAGATCACCTTAAACTGTGAAGATCACAGCTTAAGACTTCTGCAAATTTACTGGTACTTATTTGAATAATGTGACTTCTGCTCAAGCGACAGAATTCTTCCAAAATCATGCTCGCATACTAGGTTCTGCTGGATGAAAAATCAAAATAAGATGGTAGGTACTTGTGCATAGTCACGTATTCGCATGTTTGCTGTAGAGTGCCACTCTATTCGATTTCCGTTAAATTTAGCCCTTTGAATTGGTAATTCATGAGTGCCATAAGCAACCAGAGCATTTCCGTTTTCAGAACATTTCAATTTTGATAGTACTGGAACATTTTCCGAACGAAAATATTATTACGGCGTAATATGCGGCGCAATGCGGACTCACAACTCTTTCAGTTCATGAAGACGGACTTATATCTGTATTTTTTGCTTGTTTGCACCTTTAAGAGAGCTTCAGGTTTCGTCATCATACTTATACTTCTCACTGGCTTTCGAACAACATATTTTCGTGTAAATAATTATATGCATGTATTGTCCATACTATTTTGACCTACATCGTGTATATGCTTTGACGCCCTTGTACTTTCTCTCTTCGCAAGTATACATTAGGCTATTGATGGTCGAAATTTAAGTTATTTTGGCTACAGATAATATACCGCACAAAGTCGAGTGGTTCTCTGCCCTGAACTTTCGTCTGGTGATGCCCTCAAATTCAGTCATCTCTAACGAGAGTACAATTAAAAACTGAATCCTATAAGAAATGCGACAACTACTCTTCTCTATGGTTAACGAATTTATTCAATCATGCAGGCCCATTGCACATCATTTTTTGAGTATGTACAAATAGCTTCGATATTTTTTGTTTTGAAGATGATAAAAGTAGATTAAAGAATCAAACAAATACAAGATGCAATCGATCCATTAGCAGGAGAGAAATTTAATCATTTATGTCTGATATGCGCGAAAGAGGAGCAAGTAGGCGACGATCGAAATTCCTTCCTATTCATTCTAACACAGCTATACTTGCGAATGATGAATTTTTCGATGTCTCGAAACGCTATAGGATTAATTTGATCTTTAATCAATATAATAGGAATGTAATACGGGGAATATAAAATATAATAATCTTTTGAAAACGGTCCCATATCTTGTAGCATTCATCATTCTTAATCGGAAAGTTGCGCGATGTTTTCTTCTTCCAATGCATTGGATCCAAGTCTCGACCAATATTGAAGAGGCAAGTACTGAAACTAAAAAGTACGGTACATTTTGAGAGTAGTTCTGCTTTCCGAATACTTTTTCCTAGGCAAAACGTTTTCAGTTACGCTTCTTTCTTATTGGTGACGTATTTTCTCGGTAACATTATCATGTTAAATCAAAATGCTCCAGAATTCAAGCAAGTGACGCGGTTTGCCCCTTCGTCGCTAAGAATTGTCTCTCCTGTATGATGAGTAAAATAAATGCTACTTATTCACTTTTGAACGGTCACCGAATCATTTCTGCATTTCTTCCAACCTCGTATATTGCCCATTGCGGCTAAAGATCAGTGTCCTGGTTAGGCTCAAAATATGCTTTTGATATGTCCCATTTCTGATTTATTATATGCATCGAATTCGCTTTTGTAATTTTCACATAAAAGAAGTTGCTGCAGCTGTTGCTGAAAAAAATTTGCAGGTAATGAAAACCTTTCAACGAAGTAGCAGTATCTATTAATAACTCATACAACTATTTTGAAAATTTATGTGTGAATTTCTTACGAATTTACAAAAATTTTACAATACTAAGATATAACGTTCAGGCCTGACGATTTATTTGCGTGATCTAAGCTCTATATTTGTGCTGTGCCGCATCGTCGGATTTTTGAAATATTTTGCTTAGAGCAAAGAGCATATTCGCCCACTGAACCGTTCATCTGCTACTGTAATGCTTCATAAATGGCACATTTAAGGAGTTTTGTAACTTATTATCCGGCGACGCACATCTTCGAGCTTACGAAAGCTGCACTGCAAGCACGCAAGTGTACCTCATGACGCACAGAAGGCAGGCCACTCGAGCATGGCGGTCGGGTCCGAGCAAGAGCAGAGCAGTGTTGGCGCGCACTTCGGCGCACTTCGTGATTAGACGGCTAGTCAAAGTTCCTTAACCCAAGATGGGGCAGAGATGTATTTGCTGGTGTTAATGGAGAGACTCAAACTGGAACGGCCAACCAATAGCATGAAAAGAGTCGCAGAGACGACCAATACAAGGGAACTGAACGATGACTTCCGTAATTTGACGGCGCGGAAAGAATCATAATCTGCAGCAGCACGCCAAGGTTGTCGAGAAACAGATCTAATGGATTTCATAATCATCGAACTGTCATAGCAAGGCCAGACTCGAACTTGGTGTACGCTACTGGATCATTGCCTTGCATGCAGTAGAGTCTTACTTACCATGATCCTCAACCCATTTCATTAACTTAAACATGTAAGCATGAAGATTACTATCACGAGAAGGCATTCCTATCTAGTGATTCTAGTTGATTACCGCAATGGATCTCGGTAACCTGTGTTAGTTTCATGGATCATCATGTGTAATACTTTTAGTGATTACTTGGACCCAAGTGCTAGAACTCTATAAAGGTGCGTTCTCTGCTTCGGGAGAGAACCAATAAGTCCTGGAAGTATAATCAGCATTGTCTTGAGTCTCGAGCCTCGATCGCTCCGGTACCTGGGACTGCTGAGAACCTTCCCAAGCACAGCGACTCACCTTCTAGTCGAGGTTTTTCGACAAAGGTGCCAACAGCATCCAAAGAATTTGCACGTTCATCGTCAAGGTTTGTTAGGGGAACTCTTCTTCGCCTCGGAGTTTCTTAGGCGGACACCCAGATGCGGATGGGAAGGAGAAGTCGAGATGCGAGTGGCGCAGCAAAGCACGCAACCTACATGCGTGTGTGCATAGAACTGCGAGAGACATTTTGCTCAGCCCTACAACACCGTGCCCCCTAAGGTCTCAACCCGGTATCGTGATGTGCGGGGGTTATTCAGCGATGAAGACAAGCCGCGGGGCAATGGTGTGACTCTAAACGGTCCAGCACGAAGCCTCGCCTGACTGACGTGAACACTTCATGGATCCGACTATTTTTACACCACTCACTTCGGCTTTGGGAACACCAACTTACCTAACCACTTTACCACAGACGCACACTACAAAACATTTGAAATTGAGTTCTCTAAACTGCCCGTCACTGCTCGTTGCGTTATGGTATAAACATCGCCGCCTATGCTGAACATTGAAGGCGACAACCTGTGCCGCTTCGATGAATGTACACAATACTGTACAGTACAGCCTGAATCCAATCCTGCTTGTGAGACGGAGAGCTACGCACGTACCCGTTCTGCGTAGGTTGAGGGCTACCAATTTGTTTTCAATTCGATATCGAAAGGGTCGCACAGTAGGGATTGGTAATCAGATCAATAACAAGTCAGTTTTGGTTCTGGAGAATTTCAATGTAGTCAGTGTGTAGATGATTAGCGAAATTGAATAACGTGAAATCTCTCAAAACGACATTTTGCATCAAAACTTTGCTTCAAACCACTACTCAGATTTTGACAAGTCACGTATCCACGTCATCTATCAAGATCTTGTTCGTTCTGAATGTCTTAACGCCATCAAAACTGCTTCAAAATTGGGACATGGAAACACGATTGTGTCGTTCGCAGTATAAATGCAAATACGTGGCTAATCAATAGTCAGTGGGTTTTCAGATTTCGACGAATATCGTAAGTTTTAGTTCATAAAATCGGATTGATTACCATTCCCTAGTCGCACAGGTTCCTTAAAACACTCTTTGATGCCTTGCTCAAGTAGTGGGGAGCTAGACAAGAAGGCGCGAATGTTGGGGTGTGTTTGCCAACTGGTCTATGAATTCACTTAAAGTATGGGCAATCAGTGACATGGATTGTTTTCTGCGATTTCTCACTAAAGAATTGAAGCACATCAGAAGCACCCATAATTAATGCGTGAGACAGATTGGCAGCGTTCAATACGAAGTTGATTGAAATACTTGACAGTTAAATTTTTGAACTAAAGCAACTGTTTTGATTGTTTTAATTAAATATTATCCAACAATTCTATTTATGTGAAAGTTTGTACCGCAGAAGGATCCGGTAATTGAGCAATATAATGTTTACTCCTACAATTTCGATATCTACGAAGACGGTTTGCTTGTGGTTTTTTGGCAACCAATAAATTTTACATCTGAAGATCACTTTAAATGGTGAATTCCGAGTGTGAACTCTCTACTCAATCTACTCGAAAAAATTAATTTGTGATTTACATTCCAGCCACAGAATCCTTTGCCAAGAAACGTCACACATCATTTCTGCCTTTAGACTAATTAAGAAGAAAGCAGTTGACGCTCTTGCATTTTGAACTACGCGCATGTTGACCCTAGAGTATGATGAGATTCGATTTCAATCATCTTGACACTCCGACTAGGTACTACTTGAGTATTCAGTGCAGGCATCATTTCTTTTTACAGTTCATTCTTATTCAAATGCAATAGGGTCGAGCTCTGTAAGTTCGAGGTTCATACCAGAATCGTCTTCAGCTCGGTAGAATAAAGAAAGCCTATTTAAGCGTCTTGAATAGCTTTAATTGGAGCAGCGCACTTGAATATTTCGCAGCTTAAATATGTGCTATCTTGTATGAACATTTTTCGCACAAGTAATTATTGACACACTGACTCTGGCAATTCGAATCAATTCTTCTCCCAAGAAAAGGGAAGCCTATGGTAGAACATATTTTGTCTTTGTCAATTAATGCAATGATTCATTTCGGCCTTGACAAGGAATTAGATGACAGACTCGAGCACCGATTTCATTTGTACAGTTTTAAACTGCATTCAGTCCATTAGCAGAGAGGAAGCTAAAACATTTGAATCAAATACTGAGAAACGTGCCCTTCATCCGAAGAATGGGTAAAGTACGTAGTAAGCAGAGATAAGTCAAACATAATCTGAGATCATTCGAACTCTGCGCGCCCTACAGTGGAACACCAGCAGATTGCCACAGAACGGATTTCTAAATAGTTCGAAAATTAAATTCAATGCAATGAGCTCGGCAGTATAATCTACCTAAGAACAGAAATCCGAACAAAGCGAAATATGGGGATTAAAATTTTATGTACTTTCTTGTTTCTGCAGTTCTTACTTCCAGTAAAACATTTTCACATACGCATGTTCAGAATTTATTTGAGTAGGTTGCTATTGTTGTTCTTCCTGTTGCACTTACATTTCAAAACCTTAAAAATTTCGGCTTCGCACGAAGACTGAGCAAGAGAAAATTAATGATTTGAACTGTAACAGAATTCATAAAGATAATATTAAATTCTTACGAATCATTTAGGCGGAAGATATTAATTGATTGCTGGTGCTTCATCCGGGCCAAACAGTACGGTACAGTTGGATTGCCGAGAAGGTGTCATATTAGTTCTGCTTTTCAACCGACGATCGAATGACTGTCCCCGTATTTGCTTTCGTGAGTATACTCAATCTATTAAATCATACAAACTGAACTGATTTATGGTGCTTCCACTTTGATGTACTACTATCACTAATTCATTGGACACGTTGTCAGATAACAGAACGATTAGAACATAATTATAGCGAATGATTCCAAATCATATGACAACAATTAAATTACATGAGTGTATGTAGTCATTTATTTGGAGCTCTTACAATTTTTATTACGTTTCTTGTTTTAGTTTATAATTATCTAGCTATTCTTTTATGATTGGTTGTAGGTAGTATGATATTTGCTAATGTGTTTGCGGATGAAAAGCGTTCTGGAATGTCTGTGGACAGAAGATCACTCTGGGTTGGAAGATTCTACTCTAGCCTTAAAAGCTACATCCAGCAGGGCATAGAGTCCCTCAGTGATCTCGAATTTCAGTTTAACGGCTAAGAAAACGCCCAGAAGTTCTTCTGCGTGTATGAGAATTTGCTCTTGAAGGGCATGATGGATGAAGAGAAGGCAGATAGGTCGGTAGCACACCTGAACGCGGAGGCATTCGAATACTACTTCGAAAACTTCACGGACTGAAATCCTACAAAAGAAGTCACGTCTTTCCAGAAAGTCAAGACGGTCCACTGGAGACGTTATTGACCAGGAAAACGGAATCAGAGGCCATGAATGAAGCTTTGAACCTGCCGTACCGATGCGAAAATGTCAAGGCGTTCTTTGTGAGAGCTAGTAAGCTATAAAAAGAAGCACGCTTCAACGAAGGAACTAAGCACGGGATGATAATGAAGGCTATCCAGTCTGATCAAGTGTTGCTACACTTTTTGTTCCTGAGGAAGTCTACTACGCGTAATGAAATGAAAGAGACATGCTTGGAATGGGCTGAACATCAGAAATTTTACTAAACGCTCCTGGTGCACTGGATAACGCAACGCATAAGAAGCCACATGGAATAAATGAGCAGGATTAGGAGAAGAAGGACATGCTGAGAGAGAATTTCGAAGATTTGGCGTTACTCAGTACGAAGATTAAGCTAAAGCCAAATATTCAAGACGCAATCTGTGACAAAAGCAAGAAGCCGGGTCACTATGCCAGCCAGTGCCAAGTGCAAACAGAGTCAGTGAAGTCATGCAATTATTGTGGAAAGTATGGTTATACGGAAGCAGCGTGCTAAAAGAAGCAGGTAAACGAAGCGAGGGCAAGGACCCGGAGATGGAACACGCAGGAAGTCCAGATATTGAAAAAAGAAGTTGCAAACCCAGTAGAGCAGAAGAAGAAACCAGTTATGTATTTCCAAGAAGAAGTAGGCGAGCATGAAGACGGCAATTTATTAATAAAACACTTCGTTTCTGGTGAACCTGCGCAGAAACGAGTCCGTTTTGAAGAAGGCTCTGTCCAAGTTCAAGACCAAGGTTATGTGATATGTGCTGCAAGAATCAGAAAGAGAACAGCGTTCATAGAAAAATATAAGCCGCAGAAGAAGACAGGCGGCCTGAAGGGGAAGATACAAGGCAGAAGTAGGCTATCCAAGAACTTGGCTAGTATGAAAAAAGCTGCAATTTCCTCGACTGCCGTGCAAGGGCACCAGCAGGAAATAAGTTCGGTCAAATTGCAAATGGAGACTTTGACAAGTTAAGGAATGAATTGCAGAAGATTATCCCCAAGAAGTTTGCTAGGCCAGCAATTTACCTTATCGGTGAAGATGAGCATCGTTAGGCTCCACCGAATCTTCACCAATCAGTCAAGCTATCGGTATACTCAGTACCGGTGTGCGGACTCTTGGACTCAGGGGCTATACCAAATGCTATGCTGGACAAGTTAGCTGATAAATTGAGATTGCAGTTGTTTCTGACGAAAAGGCCTATTATTGAAGCGGATGGGTCCACAGGGATTGCGCGGGTATACTTGGAAAGATACCCGTAATCTTTGGAGATATAGTTGTCCGTCTCAACTTCATGGTTATTAGGTCATTGCCTTCCAACTTAATAATTGAATCTCCAACACTTGTTGATATTTACTCCTGCATATATTTGTATCATCAAACAGTGAAAGGTGAAGGAAGACGAGAAGACGGAGACTTTGAACCTCGTCTACGAGCTAGAGATGTATGAAGACAACGAAGACGAACTGACTACGGAGGCAGAAAGTGATATCGGAGAAGAGACTGACAAAGCTGAGTACAGCGCATTCGTGCCTATCTTGAGTGTCATACCCGAGTCGCAGTTCGTTGAAAAAAGAGTTGATCAAGTTGAAGAGAAGTTAGAACACCTTTCGGAAGAATATGCAGCTGCGGTGAAGCACTTGTTCCAGAGTTATCCAGACATCATCGCATACTCATATGATGATGTTCGACCATTTAAGTGCAAGACGACACCTAGGTTGGAGCTTGCGCCAGATGAACCAATATTATAGAAGATACGAAAGCTTCCCCGAAGTTCAACAATGTTGCGAAGAAAGCAGTAGACCGCGAGTTGACTGCTAGTATAATTACTCCCCGTAGAGTCTTCTTGGGCATCAACCGTCGTCCTGGTCACTTAAAAATATGGAAGCACAAAGTTCTCTGTAGATTACTGGAATTTCTACGACGTGATGAAACGAGACAGATGGCCATAACCGTTGATGGATGCGATGTTCGATGAAGTGAGAGGAAGTACGGTCTTCACGAGTCTAGACTTTTTCCAAGGATACTGGAAAATTAAGATGCATGAGTCCTGCAGGGAGATGACAACTTGCATTTGTGGTCATGGAAAGTTTCAGTTTGAAGTGATGCCGTTCGGTTTGAAGAATTCAATTGCATCATTTCAGAGCATGAAGCACAATTTATTAGCAAATATGACCAACGTGAAGTGTTTCGCAGATGATGATATCATCAATTCCGCGGCCATGGAAGAAAATGTCAAACATTTGGAGAAGGTTGTGCCTGTGTGGCCTCCGCGTCAGGTTAAGATAATGCTTCTTCATGCAGCCACAAGTACAGTTGCTGTGACACGCTATTGACGAATGTGGTTTTCATACCGATGAAGATATGGTACAGAACATAAGAGACGCACAACCACCTGAGGACGCGAAAGAGTTAAGATCTTTTCTGTTTGGCCTCGTATTATCGTCGATTCATCAAAGTACTTTTGACAGTACTGAACATATTGTCGGAGAAAACATCAGAAAAGGTCGACTTCGAGTGAACGAGTGAAATTCATGAAGCATTCGATACGTTGAAAAGGGCAGACATCACTGCGCCTGTGCTTTCATACCCTGATTTCACGAAGCCATTCATCGTTGCAACTAATGCATCGAAGAGAGAGCAATAGGCGCAGTGCTGTCGCGGAATGATGAAAACAGACGGGAGCACACCAAACGTTATGCCAGTCGAGGGTTGAATAAGGCCCAGAAGGACTATTCGACGTACGCACGCGAAGGACTGGCAATACTGCTCGCACTTAAGAAGTTCCGCTATTACCTCTTATACCAGAAGTTCAAGTTGTTTACGGACCACGAAGCATTGAAATATGTAATTAGTACTAAAGACCCGCATGGAAGAATATAGAGATGGATAAGCTCCTTGGCTGAATACCATTTGAAGTCCATTATCGACCAGGACCGCGAAACTCGAGCGCAGATTAATTGTCGCGATCATCCACTGAAGTAGAAATGGTCTAGAGCATGGGATCACAGCTGAATTCGAAGTCAATCCGGGGCACGTGCGAGGAATTACGTCATGTACGATGGGAAACTCTACCGATAAACCGCGAAGATTCTTCCGTTCATGCCAGCTCAGGCAGAACGAATTGTCATCATGGAAAGTCTATATTACGAAATACGTCGTATCAATCTATCAAAGATAGATATTGGTGCCCATTGATGCAACCAGAAATCGCGCATTTCGGACGGGGTTGTGATCCGTGTCAGAAAATGAATCCTCCGGAAAAAAGCAGTCCGTTCGGGAGAATACCAGTCAGCTGTTTGTTGCACATTCAATCAATTGATTTGGCAGGTCCGTTGAAAGAAACAGAAGATGGAAACAAGTATCTGTTGCTCGCGGTGGAACACACATCATGACTTCCAGTTGCTTGCGGAATCGGTACGGAGATGTTCAACGGAGTTGGAGTCATCTAGTTTGTAGAAGAGCATACATGCTGGATGCATGGAAAAACAGCAAGCAATGTTAGCGATTGTTATAGAAAGTTTGATAACGGGGCAGTGCGAGACATCGCATTCTCTGCAGGTATTCATTGATAAATAAGCTCATCATACATCCGCAGGAGAAACGCGAGGGTAGAAAGAATGGTTGGTACACTCAATAGCGCGGTGCAGAAAGTAGCAGCGACCCAAATGAACCGGGATTGGGACAAATACCTCAGACAGATATTCGGAGTTTATATAAGAAGACCTGGTACAGACGGAAAATCTCCTACTGAGATCTTATTCGGGATCAAATCCATGTTCTCATTTTGAAGCCCCATATCATGGGCCTATTACAGTCAACGGTGAGGTTATTTGTGGACTTGAGATTGCCCTGGTTAGGTCTTTGAGGGCATCTCGAATCGTTCAACATCACCCTCTAAGTGGCCGAACAAATTTGGTGTCGGAAACATGGTACTCGTACGAAGAGTAAGGAGAAAAGCTGATTCAAAGATACTATCTCCAGCTTGGTACGAGCCTTTCATCGGTAAGTCCGAGCATCACCCAAAGTACACGCTTCGTACAAATGGACGATGAAGATTCCGGCTCCTTATCTGTGCGCATAGATTGAAACTCTCTGTGGGGCGTCAATACGGTACAGGCATCTCTATGTGCTATTGGATCCGTAACCTTGGGTTACATGATAGATAATACGACCAGGAGAAACACCGTCGAATTTCGAGTCGCTTGCTAGATACACACGAAGAAAAACACGAAAACATAGCATGGAACCAGTAAGGAGTGCCACATAGGCCATGTTGTAAGAGGAGTTCTGGTGTGCAGTCAGGAAGACCGGCGAATATGAATCATAAGAATGCAAAACTGTAGAAACATTGAATCTCATACAACCCCGTCATCACTCTCAGACTCAAGACAGAATCGAAGTACCCGTGAGCACCAGACGGCAGCATCCGGGAGCAAATAAATCACAGGCAACCTCCGAGTCATTATACTGTAAATGGTGAATCAAATAAGAAGCTCTGAAGTGTGCCTGTTTCAGTACCCGTCTGCTGAATGCTCGTCCAACTCAGAAAACGAAGGCAATATTCAGCTACACGGAATATACACGAGCGTTTCCGACTATACACTTTCACATTAATAGTGCCAGCTGTAGCAGATATAGCATAAAAAATTAGACTTGCTCTTAGCGCTTCAAGCATGTTTACGACATAAAATGAGAAATTTCTTTCTGACTTTTGATTCTAAGCTCAAAGTCGTTTATTTGACCTTCGAATAAGAACAACTCTCTTGGCTAGGAGCCACGTATATAGAAACTGTCTAGAACAAACGAAAGCCGTAGAAATGAATAATATCTCCGTGTTAATCGTTATTCGACAGCCCCATTCGCGTAGGAATTTTTAGCGCGTGATTCATGTTATACCAATCGCAGAGAACTGGAGGCCGCATGAAAAAGGCAGGGAGAGCAAGCAGATTAAAATTCTTCTCAACAACATTGCTAAGTGGAATGGATGAAAGGTCTGTAGTTTAATCGCACCAGATGATAAAGAGAATATTGAGTAACTCTTTTATCATCCTCAAATATCAAATTAATTATATTCTGTAGAATCCAGCAATCTTTAAGAAAGATGTTCATCCGGATACCCGTAAGATATACCGAGCTTGTCAATTCCATTGCATATTCTATCTGTGTGTTCGTGAATGAGAAAATATTCATCCACTCATTCGAGGCCAGAGGAGAAAAAAATAGAGAAAAATATTGTGAATTGATTGAAATAATTTATTCAAACGACACCCAGAATAAGAAAAAATTAATCGCCATTCAAAAATACCTTATCTTTAATGACGACGTGAGCTGCATGATCCGCTTAGTCTAAGACTACAATTATGTAATCAATTCTCCAGGTTATTTTGTTTGAGTGCAAGAAGAGAATTCCTACTCACCGTCAACTTCAAAAACTTGGAGTTGAACTTTTTTCTCACTTCCAGGCTCTGTAACATCGATATCAGTTGAAAACTCAATATCCATGTGTCTATTTTACCGTAGTGCAGGCCTATTCAGGCGTACAATAATAACATGCTGTAATTAAACAAGAGGTTATCAGCTGATCACTATATTTCAACATTTTTTCGCGAATCGAAATTCTTTATTAACAGTACAGTAATCAAAAAGTAAGTTATTGCTGGCAGTGAAGTTTTCCATAAAGTTACTTACATAAATTATTCTTGTATGCAGGCGTCCCTCACTTTAGGCACGAATTTCTGCCGTGCTAAACGCGAGGATAGTGCTTATTGTGAGTATTTTAATGTGCATGTAGAAGCGGTAGAGGAATTTGCGGATTGTGCGCAATACTGCCCTAGCTTACAAAAAAACTGCAAAATCAGAGAGCCTAAATTATATTTTATTTTCCGTTTTTTCGCGAATTTCGCCAATCAGGCGCCGGGCGAGGATCATGTCTCGTTGCAAGATTGTGACACGGCGATCTTAATGCACCAGATCGGCACATTCCATTAGTTAATTTACAATCTAGTCTCCTGCCTCACGATAGAACACATCAATTGCTTCAACTCGAAGTCAAAAGTCTGGTTTGATCTCGTTTTCAATGCGTCTCACTAGACGACTAATAGCAGCGCGAGAAATAAGTAAATTAGTAGATCGTTGAATTCTCCGAATCTCAAGTTGTGCTAGAGTACTCGGTCGATACACTGGAGGCGCAGACGGGCGCTTGGCCCCGCGACTTTGATCAGGAATTTTTTTCGTCGGCGTCGGTTTCGTCCGAGCCATGCTCGGAGATATTGTAAAATGAGCATGCGCGTTGAATTCTCTTGTATAAAGTCATTCAACAATGATCCAATTGGAAAGGAAAGAAGTCTATTAGAAGGTACCAAGTGTCTATAGAGATTAAAAAAGAAATAGAACTCTAAATTCCTATAATTTCAGCGTACAATTAATTTTTTGAATTATGAGAGTATTTGTGTGCAGCAAATTCACTACATTCTTGCCAAATGTCGACATGAATTAAGTAACAATGGCATGTAAAGGGTCGATAAATGTATTTTTAAGCACTTTGCATTGTTGTAGGAACTAAAGCCACGATTCAACAGTTTTATGAGAAATTATAATCGATCTTCTTCATGTGTTTTTAGGGAAGACACTTACTTTTTATCCAGCATTTGATCACAGTAGAGCGGCGTACACAGCACCAAGCCGCATTGAAAAAATCCAATCCATCTCGTACGTGTGGTGAATATCCATCGCGAAGTCTTCGTCGTCCTTCACCTGTGCATTCAGCGAGTGTATTGCTTGTAGATACTTGCTCTTACATTGTTGCTATCAATCAAGGCACGAATCAATAAAGAACGCTACCGTACCTTCTCGTTCGCAATCACACCAAGATCAGGAGGTTGATGCTTCGCGGTGCATCGCGATGGTAGCATAATGATACGTACGGCAGGTAGATCGACTTCCACTTCATGTCCACCGCAATTACCCATGACTAATAGCCTCGGAATACTTGACGTCGCTTTCGCTTCTGAATTCCACCATTGTACTCAAGTTTTAAAACTTTTGTTGTCCATCCATGCATTGGCTTGTGACCAGTAGTAGTCACGGTTGTGACTAAAGCGCGCATCTTTAAAGCAGCGAGATACTTTCGATTTCCCGATATTCTTCATTAGAAGAATGTGGCTCCCATCTGCATCGATATTGAACACCATTGACAAACGAGACTTCTGCTTTTGGAATTAGGCTCCACGAAAATCTTTTAGTATTTCGCATTCCATCAAATAAGAACGCCGTGAACCCATTCGGTAGAAGAGCCCTGACTCGTCAACATTATACACGTTCCGAAATGAATATTTGGAAACAGTAGCTTGAATTTCAGCCATTCGAACTTTGTGTTGGAGAGGTACAAATGCAGATTCTTTCCAATGCAGGCATATGGATCTTTTGATGTTGGTTCTTCTCAATAGTTTCTGAATGTCTCCATTCGAAGTCTAGAACCTATTGATATCAGCTCATTCAGCAGCAATCAGAGCTCGCTCTTCGGAAATAGAACATGTCACAGGCAGACGCAATGATCGTGCAAATTCAACGAATTGCACGTCTTCAGAGTCAATTTTAAAATAGCGATGTTTGATTGGACGCCTTACATAGCTTGGAACTCCGCGAGCATCTTCATCCAAAATACGTGACTTGTGGTACCTGATTCTTGCGATAACGAAGCGTGTCACACCAAACAGTCGCCCGACTGTTGTGAGGTTTGAAATTGTTTTCAAGTAATGCAGCACGCGTATTTTGTCACAGCATGTAAGATTCTTACGTTTAGATGAAAGGCTCCTAGTTGTCTTAAGGATCACACGGTTGTCCAATATTTGCTGTGCTCCAGACTGGTTTAACTCAAACTCTGAGCAAATAGAATTTCGGTTCGAATGTTCACATGTGTAGAGATTGACTTCAGTTTTTCACCGAGAGTCAAATCATCAGGTGAACAAGCTACGATGTACTTATGGCATTTTGAGCATTACGCACTAAGATGTCTTCTACTTCACAATTTGTACGACTAAGATGAAAATGACCATGTTGTTTTCTCTGTGACATGCCAATTCGCGTTGCGCTGAATTAAAATTGCCACGTTTTCTTTCATTCCAACAACCCGCTCTCTTTTCTATCACTTCTCAATATTTCCGAGACATTTTCTAGATAAGTAGTTTTAGAGTTCTGCGCTATTTCTCCACTGCTTAATGAAATTTATTTATGATAGACAAAGGTTGTGTATGTGAGGTGAGTTTAATTTGAGGACCCCCCCCGTAGTAAAGAAGTTATTACTTCTGTACATGTATGGATGGTTCTTACCCTAGTGAATACATTATAAGATTCAAAATGGCTATTCATACCGGTTGAATCTGGAACACGCAATAACTGTTATAGAGGCTGAAACACATATTGTCCGTAAATATCTACTTCAATTTAACGGTAGTGCTCCCACACAAGATAGTAGTCTAGTGTAAACAGAATTCAAACCTATATATTCGATTTCAATGACATTTATATGTTGCAAGCAGTATGAGACCCAAATAATGATGTGTTTTTTAATTCTTAGACCCTGATACAAATGATTTTCTAAACTATTATTTCAAGCAAATACAAATATTACTTATATTCTTTCAGCTCGATATGATTGATTTTAAATGACAAACTAGCTCATTGTAACCGAATTGATACACTATAGACTCCTCTCATCATTTCGGGCATATTCAACAACTTACCACTGTATTTTTTGTTACAACCTCCACTCTACAATAAGCAACTGAAGATCGGACAATCGTACTTCTGTTTCCCAAAATTTTTGCAAAAAAACAAGGATTTTCTTTTTCTGATTTTTCTTGAAGCAGGTGTGGCTACTTTTCGGCTGACAAATGAGATGTGTGAAGTTGAAGAAGTTATCTGTAATGCTTTTAGTACCTCAGAGGAAAAAGCCTATCTCATTGTTTGGATAGGTTAAAAAAATCGTAAATTACGGTATGCAGGCTCTAGAGAACCAAAAACATTCCACTATTTTCCTCTTCACCGATATTGGAAATGAAGAAAATAAGATTCCCTAGTACTAGAACTCTCTTTTTACTTGATACGGCTAGCGTTTTTTTCATCTATTATTGTAATGTTCCAACTAGCACTGTCTTATCTTACGACAAGAAACTGAAGCATTGCTACTGAAACACTCCAAAATTGTCAAATATGGCGACACAATGGAATAGCAGTGGGAGAAGTGGTGCAAAATCGGAAGTACGGAGCCCTCGCGAAAGAACACTATTGATACTCAGCGCCTTGGACACACACTCTCTCAACGCTACCTACGACAAATATGGCAAAGTATGCGTATCTTTGTTTCTTCGACCGTTTCCCACCGAACAAAGAGGAGCTACTGGAGGAAGACCGGCAGTGCGCGGAACGGAGACTGCAGAGAATAAACAATCAGCAAAGTAAAGGAGAATGGACGAGCGAGGAGCGCACAGAAGCGACAACTCTATTATAGGCCTTAAGAAAAACAAAGCAGAATAAATAGATGAACCTTAAGTTATAGAAAGTTGTGAAACGTGCTCAAACTATGGAGCATCTAGCCTCCCAATAAAATTCTAACAATTTTGAACCGTCTCATCTTATTCCGAAAGGCAATCGAATGTCTTTCACTGCTTTGAAGCAGTGGCAGCGAGTGATGTGCTTATAAAAACATTATCTCTATCGTTTCTACATTCAACGCGCACACAGGCCCATTCCAGATCGTCCCATTCTTACTTGTATCTAATACTTCATAGATGTACATCGTTCTCATTCCAAATCGCCATTTGCTATATTAACCCCTTCAGGTTCCTCAATAATTCGAACAGTTAACCAGAGGACACTGACGTCAGCTATATAGCACGATCGCCTTTCGAGCCTGCCAATTTCTATCAATGTAGGGCTCGGAGTCCGCACATTGCTTCCTTCCACCGGATCTGTGACTAGTAGAGCGCTGTACAGAACTAGATACGAATGTGTCAAACCTCCATATGCGGCCTCAAATACTATCTTCTCAATTTTCACTCAGTTTTTCATTGTTATCGTTGACCCCAATCTCAAATAGGGTTAGGTAGTTATCGCATCAGCAACGATCCCCCGTTGAGGGTCATCTCCCCGTGACGTGACGCAAATATCGGATTACGACAGATACCGCAGCAACAATACTCGTACCGAACTGTCGGAACACGAACTGCACGGGTACCGATATGTTTTACCCACATCGAGCGTCAATTGCCAGTGCAGCGCTCCAGACTTTTGCGACGCTCTCCATAACCCAGGAACAGAGGAATCTGTTCAGAGGGGCTGTGGCATGAAATCGCTGGGGAACCACTAGGAGGCGAGAAACCCACACCCCACTCGCACACGTTCCGAGTTGAAGAAAGTGTAGCGAAACATATCAACAGAAGTCGATTGTTCGAACTCTTTAATGTGGCCTTCTTCACCGATTCTCGAGTGACTTATTGTACTCACAACCACCTACCTGCGGTGGCCCTGATTGCCAGAGCGGCCACTGGCGCGACGCCGGTTCGGGCGCCCGTAGTTGCCGCCATCGCGCATGTCATCGAACTGCTGCGGGCCCTCGTCGCGCCGCTCGTTCTGGTGGAAGCGGTCGTCGCGGCGGTGCCTCGAGTCCCTTCGCTGGTGCGGGGGGCCGTCCATGGGGTGCGGCGGTCCGCGGTTGCCGTAGCGGTTGTTGCGGTTGCGCATCGGCGGGCCATGGTGCGGCTCCTGACGGTACCGCTGATGGTTACCCCAGCTGTCGTTCTCACGATTACGGCCACCGTCATCCGAGTGGCGTCGACGATTGTCTCGCGGCTCCCAACCTTGTCCATCGCGTCGACCGTCAAAGTTGCGGTCATCGCGTTCTCGCGGACGCCGCCCGTCGCGGTTGTCAAACCGATGGCGCCCAGCTGGCTCATCGGTTTTGCCACTGTTCAACATGTCGCGCGGGTGTTCATCGGGGCCACGTCCACGGTTGTTGTTCGGCCGGCGCTCATGGGGAGGGTCATTGCCATCACGAGGCCTGTCCGGATTATCTAATTCGCGATTGTTATTACTGCGACGTTCTCGGGTATGTCCCTCATCGTCACGATTGTTATTTGCTCTGTGTTCACGCTGATGCTCACCATCGCGTTGCCTTCCAGGACCATCTCCACCTCGATTCGAGTTATTCCGGCGTCCCTCATCATCGCGATTGTTATTCGCTCTGTGCTCCCGGGGATGTTCACCCTCGCGTTGTCTTCCCAGGCCATCTCCACCACGATTCGAGTTGTTCCTACGTCCTTCATCATCGCGACTGTTATTCGTTCTGTGCTCACGCAGATGCTCGCCGTCGCGTTGTCTTCCAGGACCATCTCCACCTCGATTCGAGCTATTCCTACGGTCACGATGGTCGCCACCGTCTCGCTGTCTTCCAGAAGCGTCCGAGTTGCGACGTTCCTGTCCAGGTCGACCGCCTTCACGCCGGCTTGGGTGAGGCTCATTATTCCGTCCTTCACCATCGCGATTCCGCTCATCTCTGTCCCTTCCACGAGCTTGTCCACGCTGATTATCCCAGTTTCCATCATCCGACCGACGACGACGGTCATCTCCACCGCGCATGCGATTGTCTCCTCGAGTCACTTTTCCTCCGAGTCGATCCGTGATGCGCTCCTTCACGTGTCGGCCCCGTTTCGCATTCGAACCATCCACTTCCCCATCAGGCGTACGCGCGCGTTTCGGGTTCGGATCCACCGCGGGCATGCCCTTGTCAGTGGGTCGCTTGTCGTCCTTGTGTTTCGGACTCTTCGTGTACTCCAACTTCGCGTCGGGTGAGCGTTCTCGTTTAGTACCACGGTTTTGTTCGCCTTCCTTCTTCGTTTTCAACTTGAACATATGAACGGGAACACGAGTCTTCTCACTGATGTTCAATGCACCCACAACACGTACGGCAGTTAGTTTGAGGTCTTCTTTCTCGGACACTGTTAGTTTCTGCACCGCCGCAGTGAGCGTGGTGCCATGGTCCTGCACCTTGGGAAAAGTTCCCGCTACAATATGCAATAGCGCTAGCGCGTTTCGTGCATGCAAGTACTCAGAACTTTCCAACAGTTTCGACAATCCAGACGTGAGCGTGGCATGTTGCTCGAATGCCCAGTTGCAATAGACCTCGTGCCGCCATAAAGAGCCGTCCTTCCCACGGAATCCGTGATTGGGGTTTGAATCAAATGCTCGCTTGTTGCAGCGCCATGAATCCATCATGATAAGCAGCTCTCGCACCGCGACCCCGAAGTTCGACGCATCGGTCTCTGTCGACGAACTCAGGATTTCCGACGCTTTCGAGATGACGTATTTAATCAAATCCGGCAAATCGAGAGCCTCATCGTTCACGGCATTCAAACCAAACACAAACTTGACGCAAAAGATGGCGTCCGCTTCTGAACTTAGAGCACGGGGAATGAAGCAGTTCTCAGCGAACTGCAAGATGAGTGTTTGTCTCTCGGACGCGCTCAGATTTAGGATTCCTTCACCGAACGCTTTCCCTCCTTCCTGCAGCAAATTCGACACTGTGACCATACGGCGTTGCACGTTCTCGAGTTCCGTTTTCAACAACTTCTCCAGGTTCTCAAACTTCCTCCATTCGTAATCAATACACCTTCGTGTCTCTGCGTATTCTTTGTACACTTTGTTCGTGGTAGCCTTCTGTTCTAGTTTCTTGTAGTTGTGGTACGCTTCCTTCCACCTCTTGACGAGAGCCGACATTCGTTTCGATTCGTCTGCATACAATTTCCTCGGAACATCGAGGTCTGCAAGGTCGAGCGTCCAGAAAGTGCGCGCGAGTTCGGCCTTGTACAATGTTTCTACCTCATTCGCCCAATCCTTCACGACAATTAGTCCATCTGGGTAAGCAAGAACGGGGCGAAGAAGTGCGAACCAGTAGTATGGTACAATGCCCAATTCTTTGAGCTCTTTGAATGTCGTAACCTTGTATCGTACCCAAACGTCATCCTCCTGCTCAGCACTGTTCGATTTCACCAGCATTAGCGGTTCATCTTTCACCTTGGTCTCAGCTTGACTTGGCTTTTGCTCGCCATCATCTTTCATTTCAACGTCCTCCTCTTTCTTTGTTTCCTTCATTTCCGTCTTGCTGGTATCGTCCTTCTCTTTCTCAGCCTTGGTCTTGTCATCACTCTTATTGGGCATTTCAGCATCCTTTGTCCCACTTTCATCATTCTTCGACACAGTCGAGTTTTCCTTGGAATCGTGTGCTCTTCCTTTCTTCTCCTCTAGATTGTTCAGATATTGCAACGTTTCCGAGAACTGATGCAGAGCACCACGCACACGGTCACGTATCACAGAGTTGATTTTCTTGCTCAGCGAATCACTCGAAGCCTTACTCGCGAACTTCGCAATACCGACACCGAGATGGAAGTTGGTACCTGTTCGCAGCAACGCTTTCTTCAAACAAATCGACGCGTTTCTGCATCGCTTATCTTCATCTCGGTCGAGGATTTTTCCTGGCACAGAAGTGACCGTCGCCCCATCCAACTTTCCGGTGACCACAGTTCGAATGTGTTTTCCGCCACTGCGGGCCTGTTGCTGTCGAGTGGTAAGGCTTCGTGCCACATCAATCTCAGTCGTACACAGAATGATGTCCTTGAGCACAGACACATAGTCTGCTTCCTCTTCATCACAAATCTTGCGCCGCAAATATTCAAGCACGCCTTCGACAGTGCTCGATTCTCTCGCAATCATGCGCAGAAATATTCCCGCAAGCAAGGAAGTGCTAGCAAACCAATTCTCAAAATTGTATCCATCAGTCTTCACGCGTGGTCTCGGCGAATCCAACTTCTCAACAATCTGCGACGCGATGATATCGAAACTCAATGGTGTACCGAGAATAAGCGTTTCCAAGTAGGGCGTGAGAGTTTTTCTGTCCGGAGGATAGCCTTGAATACGTCTTAGGAACGCATCAGAAACACTCAACGCTTGGCAGTGCAATATCTTGCCCATGGTCCTCCTGAATTCCACAAACGATGAGGTCGTGACTCGTTTCATGACACGTCGAGTTTCCCATTCGGCTCTCGAACTAAGTATGGCCACCGCGGCGTGTTTCTTCGGCGCTGATTCGTGTAAAGTTTTATACAACTTCCATCTCGTGCCAGCATCCGATTTCGACAAGAACGACCATACTTTGTTCGCAATGGCCGCATTGGATGTGCACAGGGTCATTGCGGGTAATATTACAAGTTCGGTGAGACGATAAGCACCCACATTGGTCTTCAAGTCTTCTCCAAGTAACTGGTCGCACAACATGGAAAGGAAGGGCAAGCTTCGCCTCGCATGAGGACCTAATTGGGAAAGCATTTCGAAGATTGTGCCATTCATGTTAAACAAGTCTTCACGCTTCAACAACGGCATGGCAAATCCGAAACCAAGTCTGGTCAACGCATCGCCTCGTCTTTTCGCTTCTTTCAGTCGATTGGAATCACTAGTTTCCACCACACATTGCATCATCGCAAACGCAAGGTTGATGAGCGATTTCGCAACCGGCGGATGCGCGGCAACGTCATTGCCTTCCAAGATCTTGAAGATTTTCTTTGCCAAACTCCAATTTCCCGACCTAATAGCCATCGTTAAAAGCTCAAGCTCCGGGATTACTTGGGCGTGCCAGGGCCCACGGTCCAGGAACTGTTCAAGGACAAATACATCTCTGTCACTTGCATCCACAGCCCACGAGTCGTCGGATTTCGGTCCGTCCCTATCCTTGATTTCATACGCGCTCCGAATGTCACTTGCAGATTCCGCGAGCTCTTCAGCCTTTTCAGAGTACTTCCTCCACGCCGCTTTCATGGCGGCCGGGTCGGATCCTAGTAAACGAAGAACGTGAGCGAGGTCGAAGCGTTCGGAACGCAGTAGAACATACGCCAGATTCACCGCATCACGACCCTTTGCGTTCTTCAACGCTTTTTCTAGTTCGTTCTGCACAATCTCCCTCGGCAGTGCGTCGAGCAACGACTTGACAACCGGAGGGATACGAAAGTCACTCAGGAAAAGCGCGAACTTGTCGTCCGAGTCATTGCCGTCGGGCCCACCAACGATATCCTTCTCGCGCTTCAACTTGGGCAGAGTAGCGACAAACATGTTCACAATCATTTCCGCCAACTTGAGCGAGTCAAGTCGATACAGTCTCGCCACGGCGGAGAACAAGTTGTAGAGCAACGTGGGAGTTTTCTCATCCGGCTTTGGCTGTTGACTCGCCCACGCGGCCATCTTCAAAATCTTGGCGATTCGGCGATAGCCGCGTTGGTGGTCGATGTTGTTCGGGGGCAAGGTGCATTGCAAGACGATTAGGGATTGATTGTCGAGGTAAGCGAGGAACTTTTCGGGGCGGATGACGCCGTAGTCGAGGAGGATGTTGGTGATTTCTGAGAGGGTGTCGTCCTTCCCAGGCTCGCGCGCGTAAGCAAGCTTTGCAGCGAGGTACAACGCCGCGATGACATCATCTTCGCTGGCCTTGATGTCGCGTATGTCGTGCACGTCCTTGCTCAGCGAAGGGATGGTGGCGCGCTCGAGCACCGCCACGATCTTTGCGATGCGATTCGACATGATGCTCGGGGAGCATAAGCGTGTGCCGAGGAAGCCACCCACGCATGTACGCTTCCGCTTGGTGTGCGTGCGGTGGTGGTAGCTGGGTAGGCCTGGAGAAACAATAAATGGCGTGGTAAGAAATTATTTTTTTTCTATCCCGATCAACACCCAATTAGTACTCAACATTTCCACTCACTTTCATCGACACTTCCTCGCGCTATCGCCCGACACACTCCCGACGACTGGAAATCCGTACGGAACCACTGCCCCGAGCCGGATGTATGCTGTCGCGTACGAACCACGAACGCGCTACGCGTTAACTGCGCTCATTTTCCTGCTGTTGGTGTTGACTCTCGCTCTAGATCGACATGCACACTATACCGTGCGACTGAACGCGTGTTACATTCATCGTGCGATTGAAAAGCCTGCGCCTGTTTGGATCCCACTGGGCGATGGCGCACTACACAACTACAGCGTGTACATAATGTGGACTGCTGCACTGATGCTCGCTCTCCTACCGAATCGACGTGCGGCCGGTCTCTATTCACTACTTTATTCCTCGCTATGGTTCCACCAAACCTATGTGTTGCTCGCCGCCCTCAAGTCATTACTAACGGACTACAACTGTGCCGGCCGTCACCTGACTTATCCGAACGGCATTTCAGGCCACTACTGTTATTTCCTCTACGTAACACTCACGCTGCCTCGCCTAGCACTTTCTCGTCTCGCCTCCAACCGCCGGATGCCACGCCTTCTTAGCGTCGCCGTGACCGCTCTGATTTCGCTGTATGTTATTGGCGCTTCCGCCACATTATATCGCACATTCGCACACGGATACCATTCAATGCGACAAATTTTCCTCGGGTCAGCACTGGGATTCGCCTCGCATCTATCCCTCGAAGTCTTGATAGGCGGGAGCGACCCCCTTCCAATGGCCACACAACTCGCTGTGCTCCTAACGAATTCCGCATTAGTGTTCACAGCGTACTACTCGTGGTGGCCTGCCGCCGATGCTGGGCATGCTATTCCATTCCCGCAAGTGTATTTCCATGCCGCTCTCTACGTGGGCTTGTTCGCCTCTGCCTTCTTCATCCGAAAGAAGGCAACTAAAACTAACTAGCAAATGCATAAAATTCGAACTCAGCTTTTTTGGAGAGATTGATACGGTACTGTGTTTCGCTTTCCACGGTAGTCTTCGCTCATTTCCTGTTGAGCATACATGAATGCAAATCGCGAGACATCGTTGCGCGTCAATGCTCAATAATTATTATTGCGACACACAAATTTTATGCAGCTGTACTCACCCATCACAGACCCACAAATAGTCATACACCCTAAACAAAAAATAGTACGGATACCTTTTTTGTCGACGACCCTGTTACCCGATCCGGTTCAGCTCAACGACCAAGTCCTGTCCTGGGACATTTGCAACGACAATTCAGTGTGCCGCAGGCGTCTTCCGATTCGACAGAAATACTATCGTTTCTGTAATCGGTTTGCCGAGTGTTTCCCACTGTTGATTCGTTGTGCGGCGGATTTGCGATGGGAAAGAAAGGCGTGCTCGTGCGAGATGGGTTGAGTGATTTGTTCACGCGTCTTCGAAACGGACAGATGGCGCGACGCGCCTCTATACGAGCGCCATATTCGCGTTTATCGCTGAGCGTGCTGAGCGTGATGACAGAGCGCGGCTATCTGCGTGGCGTCCGCGTAGTTGGGCCGGAATGTGTTCGAGCCGCACAACACGACCAACTCGAAATCTTTCTCAAGTATGATCCCCATGGCAAAGGCGCTATCAACGAGATTCGTCGGGTGTCGAAGCCATCGCGACGTATCTACAAGCGCATCGAAAAGTTGCCGGTATCGAACGCGGGCCTAGGAACATATCTTCTTTCAACTTCACGCGGTGTCATGCACTGCGCGGATGCCCGTCGATATCGCGTTGGGGGTGAAGTACTGGGTGAAATATTGTAATGTGACAACTGCGTAAATCACCATAATCTACGAAGAACATTCGAACGCTTCCTTTCTTCTGAGTATCCTCGCACACCGTTTCTTTTCCAGGTTCCAAAGGAATAGCCCTACAGTACATGGAAAACCGCGAAAACTTCTAATGTTACAATTCGAACAAGATTCGAGAGCACTATTTTACTTAGATGTAGATTGCAAAATTGCACAGGGGCTGACGGAAAGGAAAGAGAAAGCAAGCGGGGTAAAGTGAAGATGGGACGCGAGAAAATAAGACAAGTTTGGAATGGTAGGCGTGGGCGAGTTGGAGTCATGTAGTTCATGTGGCGCATACGGGTGTAGCCACTGGGGTGCCTCCGTTTAACGCCGCAGCAGCTTGTCTTCCATCGGCGTCTCGATCGACAAACCCACCTATCGCATCGTCTGGATCACCATCACCGCCGCCCTTAACCGCCATCAACCAAGCGACTAGTACCAAGAACATTGCAAGCAGCAAAGCGCCACCGACTAGGTATGGGATCAGCACCCCATTGTCACCCGCAAGCACAGCGCCTTGTAGACCAATACTTCGCGCCGCACTATCCGTCGACTTGTCCACTGAAGTAGCACCGAATAATTTCGGTGCCGTATGGCATGCTTCTACCCATCCGTTCTTCTCCGCCACCTGAAACTCGATCACCTTAATCCCGCCATATTCGTAATTGAAGTACTGCCCCCTTTTCGTCGCCTCCACACCAAGCGGCTTGACATTTGTGTGCGCGTACATTCCCGGCATTCTCGACACCGACGTTGCGAAGAACTTGTTCTTGTTTGTCACCGGCATCCGCATGCAAAACCCGGGCTCCGTGCTCTCGGGTCGCAGTCGTTCCAAACGTCCATTACTCTTCGCCCTTCCGTACACCTGCGCCCAGTAGATGCTATTCCCCAAATTCCCACCAACCGGCTCTGGTTGCAGATGAGAATTCTTCACAAAGTTCGGCGTCGAATGCAGCAACACGAAACGTTTTGCAACGGCTCCCGCCGGGAACACAGTTCCATATCTTGCGCTGTGAATGTAGAACATCTCGTCCTTGCTCTTGCCCTTCAACACATGGCGAGGCTTTCCATTGACCGATGCGGCATCCATTTGATCCGCCGCCGACCCGACGAACATCGACACATAGCCAAACCTGCCCGACGGCCCCAAATCCTTCGTCATTTTGTACCCGTCCAACTTGCCGGCGCCGAACGCACGCACCATGAGCTGCCCAACAATCGTCGCCGCATCCGCGGCCAGTGAGCCGACCGGTCCGCTAGAGCGTAATCTCGACCGCGTGGGACCTTGGGAATCGAGAATTTCCGCATGTCTGTAGAGCGCACCGAGAATGGTCGGCAAGATGTCGTCGGCGTCAACGGCGTCCGAGGGCGCCGAATTTTCCACCGCGCACTTCGTGATGAACAACAAGTCGTACCACGTATCCGCGGTGATGTACGGCGCCGACAACGTTCTCAGCACAAGCAGCAATGCATTCCGACCCATCTGCGCGTTGGGCGTCGTGGCACAAACAATCTTCCGCATTCCAGACGCGACAATCGACCTCGCCGCATTTCGTTCCCGTCCATACTGCTCTGTGCTCGTGCCTTGCGTGTACCCACCACGAACGCTGGACCCTGGTTGTCCACTGAATCCTTCGGGTGTAATTTCTGGTGTCGGTTCCGGCGACGGCAAAGACAGTGCGATATTGCCGGGTTTCAATGCACCGCTCGCGGCCAGCTCATCGTACGAACGGCCAAATATCATCTCCAATGCTTCGCGCGATGGACTGCTGTCTGCGGCAGCGACGGAGAGGTCGTTGGCCACCTGCATCCAAGTCGCATCGTCCCCAGTCTTGAACGACGACGGCAACAGCTTGATGGCATCCTTCTCGTTGCCCGACGGCTTAATCACCAACGGTTGCGGTAAGATCTTCTCATCGAGCAGCGAGTACCCGCGCTTGTCGAACAACTTGGCCTTCAGCGTGTACGTTCCCGGCGTGTACAACTGAAAGTACGTGACGGGGTGCCCCGTGCAACCACCGACGCAGGCCTCGTTACCTTCGGAATCGGTGACGTAGAAGTAGTACGCGAATCGGCCGTCAGGAATCGGCAGCCCGACACTCGTTGTGAACACCGTGGTGGTGTCTCCCTCAGATGGCAGCGGCTTCAGTTCGCCCAGTCGCGGCGTCTCCATCGTCTTAAACTCGTAAACAACGCTTGTGGCGGCGGTTGTGGCGGTTTCGCCAAAGTGGACCTTCACCTTGTACAGCGTGAACGCGCTCAACTTATTGGGTGCAAACGCGAGCGGTTTCCTGCTACCGTCCTTGTCTGCGGGTGAATATAGAGTTGCACTTTCCACTATCATCTCCGCGAACTGGAAGTCCACCACAGCCGGTTCAACAACTTCGTAAGTCCACTTGGTGCCCCCCGGAGCATCAGTCTTGATTACAACCGAGTGATACGTCGGAACCATTGCCGGATTGATAGGGTTGCCTTCCGTGTCTTCCAACAATATAGAGTAATCCATGAGCAAAGGCTTCGAGCCGTTCGGCGTTACCTTGACGAGCATCGTCGTAGATTCCTTCTTCGAACCCTTGGCAACTTCCAGATTGTAGCGCAGGTATTTCCGCTTGCCATTCAACTTCGCAACCTGTTCCTTCGCCACTGTAAACGCGGGGCTAGACACCGACTTCGGAGGCATGATGGTTCCCGGGCATTTGGACTTGCCCGCGAAATCAGGGGTCTCCGAAAAGAAGCAAGACCACTTGTACTCGATGCCTTCGTTGCTTCTCGGCCCCGACACGTCCGGGTCGTACGAGTTCGTGCCGAAGATTTCCATGTCCGTGAGGGAGTTAGTTTCCACCACGACCTCGCCGTTGCGAATCACGGCAATGAGAGACTCCGTGATGATCTCGAACGTGGTCGTCGCCATTCCCGACGGCTCTGTCGCGTTGCCCAGCCAGATGTTGAGCGTGACGTTGTGAACTCCCGGCGTCAAAGAACCCTGCGGAATAATCAGTTCCCGTCCGAGCCGCCCCGCATGAATGCCGTCCGGTGGCAGCCGCGCGTCGCCGGTGGCTTCCGATGGCATGAAGTCGTACTTGTGCTCGAACACCTCCCACTCGAAGCGCAGGCTTTGCTCGCCGGTGTAACAGGACCCGGGGGAGGTCACAACCGCATTCACACGCACAGGCGTCATGGGCCAGGACACGTATCGCTTCGGTATCTTCAGCAACGTCACGCCCGGCGCCGTGATGTTTTCCCGCACAAGAATGATGGAATTCTTCACCACACCGCCTTCGAGAGCGATGGTAGCAGTGAGAATGTAAGTTCCAAGTTGCTCGAACTGTTCCGGCGACAGTCGAATAGTTGCTGTAGAAGTGTCGAGCGACTTGAACTCGGGTTTCGTCTTGAGCAAGTCGGTGCCGAGGTCTTGCCCCGTCGTGAGAGACCATTCTAGTTTCAGTACCTGCTTGGTGCTCGGCGTGACGATGGCGGTGAAGCTGACGGGCGTGCACTCACTGATTCGGAAACGGCCGTCTCCGTTGTTCGTGGTTCCTGTGGCCATGATCTCAACTATCACATGGTCAGGATCGACCAAGTAGAAGAACCGCACGCGATTCGAGATCCCATTGCCCACGCTCACCGTGACTTCATATTCCGGAGCACTTCCCAGCATGCTGTGAGGGGGTAGCTTGAACTTGATGGTGTCCGGCGTGGCGTACTCAACATTTTTGGCTGGCAACCTGATGCCCGAAAACGCGATGTAGTCGCGGTTTGGTTCGAAGTTCGAGAAATACCCCGTCAAGGTCACCAGGGTGTTGCCTTCCGTCTTCCCACTTGTCGGAGTTATCGACTCGATGAACAACGTCTTCTCGTCGTAATTGGGTTTGAATGGCACGTTCATCACCGCGTTCTGCCACGGCTGGGTGGTTCGAGTGCCGGAGGGAAACGGTTCGGTGTACTGCACAACCGCGTCGTACGGACCCCCGGTCCCAGGTTCCACCACGAAAACCGCTGTTTGCGTGCGTTCCGGCTCCTGGATGGGCGACATAGTTCCTAGGACAAGTTTTGCGAACGTGCCCGGCGCGATTTGAATGCGCATGTCCGCGATGGGCTTCTGTGCGCCATTGATGAACGTGACTCGGACCGGCTGTCCACCCTCCGTTCGGAACAACGTGTCAGTGGGCTCAACCTTGGTGACCACGATGGGCGGCGATCCGGTGACTTCCGCCTTGAGACTCGTTTCGAAACTTTCCTCCGCCAAGTCGGTGTTGACTGCGGTGAGTCCGGGCCACGAAAAGTGTAACCGCAACGCTCCGACGCGGTAGGGGTTCCACTTGAACCCGAACAACAAATTCCCCGGTGCGTCGCGGTAGAAGCCGAACCCACAGCCGGCCGGCAACAGAATGCCGTTGGTGGAAGAGTACGTGCCGATCACGTCGATGTCGCATCGTTGCGGGTCATGGTTGAACTGGCCGAGAGACGACTCGATCTTCGACACGAGCGTGCTGCCGAGGGGCAGCCGCTGCGTGGACTGCGGCAAGTGATCGGAGGTGGTGCCGTCGGGGTACTGAATGAACACGTAAATGCGGTCCTCCGGGTCGATTTGCTTCTTCGCCGCTTTGTGGAACGGCACCTGGTACCCGATGTTGGAATCGCCGGAAACCACATCGACACCGCCCGATGGCCGTTTCTTGTACAACGCGAAACCGACAACCGTGTACGTGATAGAGATTTCGTACAGCACCACGTTGCTGCCACGCTTTTGTACGCCTATCGTGTACTTGGCGACGCCGGGAAGTTTATCGAACGTTAGAGTCGACGTTATGTTGAGGAAATGGCCGGTGCGCGTGGGGATGATGTTGCGGTCTTGCGTTACATCGAGGCAATTCAGATTCGATGACGTCTGGAAATACTCGACATCCGACGGTTTCACGCCATGCGGCAGTTGCAAATGGAATCGTTCCACAAGTTCCGTACTTCCATCAGCTTGCAGTAAAACTCTTGTGTCGCCCTGGGTCAGGGGAGTGAATTGGGCACGCACCGCCGCGAATTGTAACGCGACTAAAATTGCTAAACACAACCAAGCGAGCCTACCCGTTCTGCGCGGCAACTTCTTCAGCAGTGCGACGTCACCACACGCGGGCGGCGACGCCATCCGGGGCCGTGCGCAGCGAGGTGCAGGGAGCAGGGAAGCGAGATTAGCGCCAAGGGTTGTGAGCACCGAATGGTGCCAGTGCGTGCAACGGTCGCTCGAACAAGGCGTCGCACGAAGAAGCGCGTGTGAGGGGGGAGAAGCGGCGGGAGTGATACGGTCGTTTTTAATAAACAGTCGACAACATTGCACCACTAACCTGGTGCTCGTGAGCATGAACTTGGGCGACGTGGTCGCGTGCTTGTGTGCGCGCGAGAGCAGCGGGCAGGGAAAAGCAAGCGACAAAAAGTCGCTCCCGCACAAGTTGCAATATTACGCGTCCACCAAACGGTTCCATACTACCGAACCGCGAAATCCGATCGATTTCGAGAGCATCCCCGATACTTAGCACTGCCATCCCTCAAGCCACACCGCCGATTTCGTGGTATTTCTCCTCGCGTCATCATTAAATTCGAGAGCATTGTCTACGCCTTTTTCGCATTCTCCTCTAAATATTCCTGTGTATCGACATAGTTCACGTGAAATACTGAATAGGGTACTAACTACTTCACTTGTTCTTGGCTCATTCATTGAATATCGCCTGTCATTGATTAAAACATTTCTTTTTACGAAAGCAACATTCTCATGCACAATTTTCTTACCGTAGTATGGTACTCCCTACAGTTAATCCCTTATCAGATTACATCGTATCCCTATTTCTTGGTCAACGTAATTCGTGAATCAGCGCCAACAATATTCTGCTCTTTTGTCATCATTCTAGTTTTGTTTCTTGCCCTAGTCGATTTATGCGTGATGCACCATGCGCAGACGGCGTCCCTTGAATTTGGATTGTCCTCAGAATCCATTCTTAAACAACAATGAGCTTCCAGCTATTCAGGTCGGAACGTAGTAAAATAGAACAATCAAGAAACTTCGAAAAACTTTGGGAATTTCCAACCAATATTTGCATGGGTTTGTATCTGTGTGTATTGTAGACTGTAGCTTCAAGGTTACACAATGTCAACTACGAAGAACTCGAGTACGCGACAGTTTACTGCAAATTCCAAAATTTAGAAACAAATGCGAGTTGCAGCTCTTGCTCTTCTTTGTTAGATGAAACAAAATATTTCAAGATGAAGTTGTTCGACTGACTAAAGTCCTTGCTTGTTACGTGTAGGGCCAAGACTTAGGTCTTGAAGAACATGACGAGCTCAAGCAGTTTGATGTAGCTCTAAATATTTGGAATCCGAGATAAAGCTAACCACAAAAGAGACCGAGTCTTATCAAACTTCCACAGTTATGTTGAGTAGGCGAGCGCTGAGCAGAATAATTGAAATATCCTTCCCAGAATCTTGACATTGTGTGATCTTGAAAGTACTACCTACACATTTTTGGTTTTCCTAATGAGCTCACTTGAAGAAAATGCTGGACCAACCACCCGTAATTTAGAGCGGAGTATTCCTTCTAATTTTCGAGAACGGCAGATCAGAAGCTTCTGAGGCACGTATAAACTGCCTGTTTGCGGTTTGTTCTACTATTTTCCCTGAACAGCTTAATCGCTTCATTATTTCCAAAACTTGATAGTGATGCATGTCAACTGCTTGAACTATCTGAACTGGTACATCAACATATGCAGCTTGTCCTAGGGTGAAGTATGCACGTTCGACAGATCGAAACTGTATAAAGGATGTGGCGAAGAACAAGAAACATTTTCTGCGAAAAATAATTGATTTGTCTTACACTAATACTTCGTACAGTTCTTCTGTAATAGGGTTTTTTGAAGACAACTGCACCCTATTTTCATTCTGTACTGTAGCAAATACAATGAAGTTCAGCGCAATAAAACGGTACGTGCCGAAGGCAAAAACGATTAAGGCGCTCTGCGAGAATCGAACTCGCGACCTCATCCACCCTAAGGATGAATCATTCCACTAGACCAAGAGCGGGTTTTGGATCAGAAATCGCACATCTCGTTGCCGAGTTGGCCGCGGAGCGGGGGTCACTAACCGGACCTCAGACATGACCGGCACCGCTTTCGCTAAAATGCTGAAGGCACTCACCGCACTGTCCCACGCTGCGACGAAAGCCTGCACCCCCGAGATGGCGCTAGCAGCGCATCAGATGCAACACCACGACGCGACGGTCGACGTATCCCCAGCCAGGGCATCGACCACACCTCCTCTGAACACTGCTACTCGAGCCGAACAGTTAACCGATCTGAACCCGTCAAGCGACGCCGCAACGCTCAATGGCACCCCCAAACTTACCAACGATGGCTTGCCACCGTACCTCCGCGCTATTCGCCGCCCTCCGGAGCCGATCACACGCAAGCCGCCAGCCACAGCCTCCGCCGCAGGGACCTGCGGAAATTGACAAATCGTTGGATTTATTAGAAATTTGAAAATGACAAGAAAGTAACGGATCGATAGGTAGCAATAAGCAAACCAGTTTTGTCAGAAAATGGAAGCCCGTGC
>JAAUYH010192758.1_pt1 | contig 46831 bp, 54 predicted proteins | sample 7278061 | NCBI WGS metagenome assembly JAAUYH01 (sample SAMN14350203, study PRJNA611818) | marine sediment metagenome | isolation source: surface marine sediment (0.6m) | place: French Polynesia: Moorea | collected 2018-08
AGGCGAGGTCGCAGATGGATACGTGCAACAATATGAGGAAGGTGATCGCCGAGACCATCACCGCGGCAAAAAGGAGAGACCATGGCTACTAAATCGCAGATACAGGAAAGGATCGAAGACGAACTGGATGACCTTGAGCGTGAGGTCAAGGCGCTGGACAAACAGGAAAAAGATGCACGTAAGCTGGCGGATGAGGTAGAGGCAGTCCGAAAAACCAAGACTGACATGATGAACCGGCTCAAAGATATCCTGTACGGACAGCACGTAAAGCAGAAAACAGAGGAGGCATCTCAATGATCATCCGCTTCGAGATCCGCACCGTGTCAGAGGCGAACCAGCGTGAGCACTGGGCAACAAAGAACCGCCGGAAGAAGTCCCAGCAGAAAGCATTCTCGGACACTTTCAGGGCAAAGCAGCCCTCAATCCCCGTCCCGACCGTGTTCACCTTCACGAGGTATTCGTGCATGGAGATGGACGCGGACAATCTCGCTGGTTCGTTCAAGCATGTGCAGGATCAGCTGGCTCGGGAGATCGGGATCGATGACGGGGATCACCGGATCTCATTCAAATACGAGCAGGTGCGGATCCCGAAGCGGCAACACTATTTTGAGCTGAAGATCGAAAGGAGAGAGTAAATGGTCTGGTTATTGTCACTCGTGTTTTTTGCGACCATGAACACGTTGATGCTTGTTTTGGCGGCACTGGAGATAGGTGAGACCCAAGAGAGAGTAGAGAGTTTGTATGTTGCCCAGATAGTTATAATTGCAGCGTTTGCGATTATCGAGGAGAGAAGGAGAGAGCAATGATTAAATCTATTCAATGCACCACCCCGACATGCCCGTGGCTGGCGATGACGGAAGACCATACTGACTGGCATGACAAGACCTGCCCGATGTGCGGGTCTGCCAGTCTGGAAGTAATCCCCCATGACGAGAGGCGCATCAAGCTGATGCTCCAGAACGCGATGGGAAGCCTGATGGAAGGAGTCGCCCAGCTGTCCTACATCGCCGTCGTGATGAACGACTACGAGATGCTGGACAAGCTCAGCGAGATACTGATCGACACCCTTGAGAAGGCCAGCGAGTCCGGTAAGGTCGTAAAGTTCACCCCAGAGGGGACGGAGCGGATCACCGCCAAGGATCACACCGAGATGGTCAAACGGCTGTACGCAGAAGGGAATGCCTCTGGTATGGATCCGCATGAAGGGATCACGACATCCATACTGGACGCGGAGACACTGGAAGAAGACGCAGGGCATTAAGGGGCATTAAGACCGCGGTGACCGGCACCGCGTCAAGGCAGGGGAATCGGACTTCGCCACCGGTTTGAGTTGGCGGCGGGAAATCCCAAATTAGGGTTAAAAAAAAGGGAAACCACTCCCCTGCCTTTCTAATTTTCAAGAGACCCTTGACATTCTGAGCTGTCTTGAGTAATCATCAGATAGTCCTGAGTGGTTCTCAGGCTTTGAAAATCAAAGCACATCGAAGATTTGCCCTTACAAGTTTAAGTCAGGGCTTCGGTTATATCGGGACTAACTACCCCGATCTCCAAAAAAATCGATGTGCTTGCCCGAATCCCTGACTTAAGTTTGTAGGGGTTTTTCTATGGGCTGAATGGAGACTGCACCGAGTGCCTCTCAGTTCAGCCTGCACCGAGCTGGAGCAACTCTCGGTGCCGTGGTAAGGGTATCGCATCAGGGCAATTAAACCAGTAGGATCTTCCTACTCTATTGCGCCCTCGCCAATCCACGTTAAACTCTCCGCCCGACGGTAATCCAGCAATCCGTTCACCGGTGGCAAGGGGAAGTCCTGCACATTGCACTGAAGCGGCTCCAAGCCGAGAGGAGGCATGTGAGACATTCATTTCCGTTTGAACGGGTATGTCTCACTGTGTCTAAAGCTCACCAAAACCAAGAGGTAGACAGTTAATACATACTAGATAATCTACTGAGTAGTTAATAAAGAAGAAGAGGGAGGTTTTCTTTTTTTTTGAGAGTAATCAGAGTAAATCGAGACCATGTTGATGTTGAGTCCAAACGAATCCAGAAACGCCTTCGCAACCGTGAGCTAAAGAGACAAAGGCGAATGGAGATACATAAAACCCTTAGCTACCGAAAGAGAAAGAAAGAGAACCGGCAGCGCCGTCTTGAAGATAAATACCAAGAGAAACAGGATCGAAAACTCAAACTGGGATCCCGTGTCCGCTGTCGCAGCTGTAATATCGAAAAGAGTGTCAACCAGTTCCCCTATGCTCTCATCGAGGTGCTGACCTACTATCAGCAAGAGACCTGCAAGAAGTGCTGGAAAGGGAAACCTTACCGCAAAGCGTTACTTGCCCCGAAGGATTCAAAACGGTTCATCAAAGCCTGTGAAAAACTCAATACAGTCAATGGTCAGAAACGGATGGCTCAGGGCAACCAGTTGACAAAAAGGTGCGAGCAAGGCTATTCTGAAAACAATTCAGCGCTTGTTCACACCCATGTGAATCAGCACCCTAAACGACCTGCCGATACAGGTCGTTTTCATTTTAACAGAGTGGAGGCGCAGCCCAAGTGGGCTGATCAAAGTAAGATCGATGCCGTATATACCGAGATGAAGAGAAAAGCAGTCAATGGCAGGCGGTATCACGTTGATCACATTATCCCTATAAAACACCCGCTGGTCTGCGGGCTCCATGTTGAAAACAACCTACAGGTACTTACAGCTCGGGCGAATCTGGTTAAGGGTAACCACTTCCAGTCGTACCGAGAACTGCCCAGCGGAAAGCGGTATTTTTATATTTGATTGAGGATCGATCTCGTCGCTGCTACTAGTTTATTGTGTTGCAAGGTTACTAGTTTATTGTGTTAAAAAAAAATAGTAACCTATTGAAAATAAAGGGTTGAAGTCAAGGTTTATTATGTCGTTATCAAGATGCCTGAAACCAGAATCTTCTGACCTGTGATAGAATCGGCGGCAATTAAGGAGGATCGCCTTAATGAGATTCGACCGAGAAACATTCTTCCACGAGTACCGGATCCAGTTCGGTAAGCTCCGTGTACATCAGGTCAAGGGGCTTAACAGCCTTCTCTCCAATTTTGAAAAGTACTATGGCTGGTGGTCTAAAATTTCTTACATTGCCAACGCTTTTGCCCAGATCGGATGGGAGACCAATGATTCCTATCTCCCAGTTGCCGAGGGGTATTACCTCAAGAAGGGAGTCCCCAAGGATGAGCGTTACTACCGAGGCGATTACGATTCCGTCCGCCGCTGGCAGGAAAAGAACCTCCGGTACCACCCGTACCATGGACGTGGGCACATCCAGCTCACTTGGAAGTCCAACTACGTAAAGCATTCAAACCTTCTCCGGAAGTACTTCCCCGAGCTGCAGGTCAAGGGGAATCTTGCCGATAATCCAGAGCTGCTGTTCGATCCGGACATCTCGTTCGCCGTCATGACGATCGGGATGCACAAAGGAACGTTCCGATCCCGCAGCCTGCACCAGTACTTCAAAGCCGACGGGACATTTGACCACTTCAACGCCCGTTCAATCGTGAACGGGGACAAGAATTACAGGAAGCAAGGCGGTCTTGTCGGAAGCATTATCTTCCGTCGAGCCAGAAAGTTTGAGCTGATCCTCAAAGCCTCATTGATCGACGATGACGAAATACTTGAAATACCGACGGTAGTTGATGAGCCGTCGGAGGAGCCGACGGAGCCAACTACAACTCCGCCTGAACCCTCGGAGACCCCTTCCACAGACGATACTGCTCACGACACGCCTGACACTTCTCCGCCGGTTCCGCCCCCCGAACAGCCGAAGCAGTTTTGGGTCGAAGACCTGAAGCCGTTCGTTAAACGGTGGACATGGAAGATCTGGGGAGTGATCTCCGGTATCAACACGATCCAGATTCCCGCAGCCCTGACTGCCAGTGCCAACAATCCGGAGTATGCCCCGTATTTCTTGACCGGAGGAGGGGTCATTCTCGGTCTGACGGTTCTGCTTGGGTTAATCGCTTCGGTCGTTCTGGGAGTTATCCTTTGGCGCAACCGGCTGGAACTGGAACGGGCGTTCCATAACTGGATCCGGAATGAGTCAGACCCCAGCACTCACAACTACGAGTTGCTGGTCGAAAAAAAATGAATACAGCCAAGATCAAAGCCTTCTTCTGGGACAACTGGCTCCTGCTCGTGATCATTGCCGCCATCGCCGTCGTGATCTTCTTCGCCGGTGAGGCGATCGGTGACCGGTGGGCAAGTGCCCGTTTTCACAAGGAGCGCGAAGCAGCCCTCAAGAAGGCTGACGAGCAGACCGCCAAGGCGGACGAATGGCAAAAGAAGGCTCAGGTCGCCGAGGGGCAGAACAAGATACTTCGCGACCAGAACGAGAAACAGGCGGAGCTGCTCAAGAAGGCGGATGACGCGGAGATCACCAAGGGCGTCGAAAAGCTCGACGAGATCGCCGCGGAGCGCGAGGAAAAGCTCCACGAGATAGCGACCAGCTCCGACGAGGTTCAGAAGTGCAAGATGTGCCAAGAGGCTCGCGAGCAAGGGGTCGAGTTCAACATGTGTAAAGGAGTCTGTGATGATTAAGAGAATCTGGGAAGACCATCAAATGAAGATCGTTATCGGCATCGGGATCGCGATCATCGTGTTTGGAGTCTGGTGGAGCTACCGATGAACCTGACGCTCAAGGATGTTGCTACGATCGTAGGGCTGGTGACCGTGATCGGCGGAGCCGTGATCGGGTACTTCGTTTTTCGCAATGATGTTCAGCACAGCCTCAAAGCTCACGCCGAGAATGATACTGAACTGTTCAAGCTGATCGAAAAACAGGCTATGACCGATACCAACCTGCTCAAGATCGCGCAGGAAAACAAAGAGCGCCTGATCCGTCTCGAGGAGCGGATGAAACGCGCAGGAGACCGTTAATGAGAATTTTGAAAATCAAACTCGCCACGATCCTTCGGATCGCTTTTTTGTTGGCGTTCGTGCAGCCCTTTTCTGTCGCGATCCAAGCCCAGACCGTGGACGACCCCGAGGATCTCAGGAAGATCCGGATCCTCTTGGCGCAGAAGGCAAGTCTCGAAGCTGAGGTCAAAGAGTTGAACAGGCAGAAGGATGCATGGCAGAGGCAGGCTAGGGAGTGGCGGAAGCTCTACGAGGCTGAGAAGGATCGGGCGGACGTGGTGATCGGGGCGCAGGTCGACGCCCTGAAGCAGTCGAACGCCCAGCTCCGGCTGGCGCAGGAAACCCTCCGCCAGCAGATCGCCCGTGACAAGGAATACATCGACCGGCTGGAACGGAGGGTCTCTTCGCTCAAGCGTCAGCGGTTGATCTTCGGGGTGGTCGGATTCGCGGCAGGGACGGCGGTCGGGAGCCGGATCAACTTCTGATCACATCCGCTTCTTTTTCTCTGACGGGGGAGCCGGTTGCAGGTTGAATGCTTTCAGCAGAATCTGGAGCAGGATGTCCTTGAGATTGGTCTCAGAGATCGCGATCAGAGCCTTCACGAAAAAGATCGAGAGCAACCCGCTGAAGAAATAGAACAGGGTCAGGTAGCTGGTCGAATCGATTGACAGGTATGTCGTGCCAGCCGACCCGAAGATGATCCCGCTCGTGGTCGAGACCAGTGCCCGCCAGAACATCTCCCATTTGTCCTCCAGCCGCTTGGCATAGATCAGTACCAAGGCTCCCGTAATGGAGCCGAACCCGCCAGCCACGACATTCCCCCAGTCCAGTTCGAGGAGCATACTGGTGATCGTCACCAGCCCGAAGCCGACCATGTAGTGTGAGAGGGTGAACATAGTCCTTAGCATAGTTGGTCTCGATTGGTTTTTAAGAGCCGCCCTTCTGGCGGTGCTTGGTAATAAGCCACAGCCCGAGCCACGTCATGATATACGCGAGGTAGCTACCGGCAGTTGCGATCTCGGGGTAAATTTTCCAGAGGTACAAAGTAAACCCGCCGACACTCAGCCAGATCAGGAGGATGTGTGATCCGGACACCATGAGCAGATGCCAGCGTTTCAACCCGTTTTTCATATACGGGCTGAGGATGGCGACCGAGGCAATGGTCGTGAAGACTGCAACGAAGACCGCTCCGAATTTAGCGAGTCCGAACCAGTCTGGTGCTTCCTGCATGGTTTAGTTTCCCCCTCGGTCTCTCGCTGGATCATACCAGTCGGTTCTGTCTTGCGGCAAGGATCGCGACTGTGCTACGATGCCCGTGGTTGTTGAAAGGACGTCTCATACCGAGACAGCTCTCTCTTTTTAACGCAAAAAGACCCGAGGAAATCGTGAGGACTCCTCGGGTCTGTTTTTGTCTATAGCGTGTTCACCTTGGCTCGGAGCAGCAACTCCTGCTTCTTGCGCCACTCGCGCCGTCCGATCCGGATCGCGGGGTTTTCCCGTGCCTCGATCTCGAAGTTGACGGTGTTCTTCCACTGGGTGACGAAGCCAACTCCCCGATCTCCTTCCAGCGCGTTTTTCAGCGCGTGCAGGTCGGACAGTTTCCAGTAGTGAAATAACAAATGCGCTCGTATCATGGGCTCCTCCTATCGTGCCAGCGGATGCTTCCGTGGCTGAAAATGTTCTATCCGATCCTTCGCTTTCGCCCGCCAGTGGTCGGTAGTGTCTATTTCACGACCGCATTGCGGGCAATTACAGGCGATCTCAGCGTCTTTTAACTCCCAGTCGGGGTCTTGCCCCTCCCAGTCACATACAAAGCACCTGTGGACGCCCTTGCGTTTCAGATCGTTGTGGTATTTGTAGCGGTCAGCGTCGGTTTCGAACTTCTTGGTATTCTTGACGCCGTGCCGGAGGATGTACCTCTTCACGGCGTCATCGGCTGGGATCGTCAGGCACATCCGGTCGAGTCCGATCGAGTCATTCTCAACGAACAACTCGACCCGACCCTCGAAGGGGAAGTGTTCATCCCCGATCCGGAGCATGACGTCTATCGGCTCACCGAACTCCAGAAGCTGTCTGACCAGCTCGGTGTTATTCATGCCGCTTCTCTCCTTGCGCGTGATGCGCGGTAAAGGAACTGGTTCAGACCAGCTTCCATGATCTCTCCGGTCTCGACCAGCTCCCGCATGATCTTGACGACCTTGGTGACGGGGATCCCAGTATGGTTGACGACCTGCCCGAGCGAGGCAGGCTTTGCCCCGCCCTTGGACACGTACTGGATCATCTCCAGAACGCGCCGCCGCTCCTCGGTCTCGGTCAGCTCATCGAAGACGGGGACAAAGAACCGGCTTCCCAGCTTGACCCTGACCTTGTACCCGAGGTCGATCAGAGTATCGATTGACCCAGTCCCGATGATGGTCGCGATCTGCGTCTTGCCGTCAGTCTCCCAGAGCGGGAGTGAGAAGGCATAGCCGCCAGCCTTAACCTTGGGGATCGGGTTGATCACGAGGTTGCCGCACCCGTCGTCCCTGATCCAGAGGACGCCCTCTTCCGACCGGATTGCCAGCCGGTCGGAGTTCTCGTCCCAGAAGACACGGTGCCCGCCACGTTCCAGCGTCCCGACGTAAATCCATTTGTATTTAGCTGTCATTGCTCGCCTCCTTGAGGGCGGATTCAACGTCCTCGGTAGAGACAGGCGTGACGAACTCGAACGCGGCAAACGGGAACTTGAACGCTGTCGCGTACTGGATCATGATCGCTCGGTTATTCGGCACGACCATGTAGAGATCGCCGGCCTCGTCCCTGAAAAACGATCCGACATCAACCCCGTCCAACCTGTCGGCGACGACCATTTCCCGCGCCAGATCGCGAAGCTCTTCGAGGCTGTAATCCTCGGGGAGTACCGCATCGTCAGGAATTGCCGCAATGTCCGACAGGTTATCCTCGGTCAGGTAGTCGTCGATCATTTCCGCGGTCAGGCAGTCCATGCCGTTCTCGAAGAGTCCGCAGTTGTTGAGCCATTCGCAGGCTCGTTCTCTTGTTGTCATAGTAAATCTCCTGATGTTTTGGATTTGAGCTGATAACTCATCTCAACCCCCGTCCTCACTGGGGGCTGAGTCAATTATCAGAATCAGTGGAGCTTGACCGGCACGCCGGTGATCTTGGTGAAGTGATCCTCGATCACGTTCTTGATCGTGTCGAACTCGCCGACATCGTCGCCCAGCCTGACCCAACGACCGTACTCCTCACCTTCCTCGAAATCGGTGACAGGGGAGATCAGCTGTCTGGCGAGCCGCCGGTTATTGTCATCCACGACCTCGTCGCTGTCGGGCGTCCGGAAGACCACTGTGTCTTCGGAGGTCTTGTGCTTTTTCGACTTCTTCTGTCTACGGACATGCCGCTCCAGCTCGACGCGATCCGCGCCGTTATAGCCGAACACAAGCTCGTCGCGCACGACGCCGGTCTCATCCTCGACCGGTCGGTAGTCGAACGTGACATGGGCAACACGGTACTGAAGCGCGAGTTCGCCGATGTTGGCACGGTCACCCTTTTTCTGGTCTTCCTCGATCCGGTAAGACTGTGTCTTCGGTCGCTCGTAGATGTCGTCCCGTCCCCAGTCGCGATAGCGACCCCTGTCAACCTTGGTCGTGATCTCGGCTTTGGTTACCGCGCTCTGGGCGTGCTGGTAAATTTGGTGAAAACTGTTCGTTCGGTTTGAGTACGAGTCGAGCCAGTCGGCTGTCGCTTTCGCTGTTACGACGTCGCGGTAGTACTGCCCGAAAGAGTTCCGGCTGACCTCGTTGATCAGGTTCTTGCGTTCAAGGTTGGCGAAGTTCTCGATCCAGATCGGCGTCAGTTGTAGCTTGACGCTCGGGTCGATCCGTCGCTTATCATTTGCAAGCGTGCCATACAGTTCCTTGAGCAGGATCAATTGATGCTCGTCGGCGACTACCCGCTCGTCAAACGAGTTCTGGATAGCGCGGGCGGACTTGCCGTGCATTGCCGAGGCGATCTCCATCCTGCGCTTGTAGAGTTCCTGCTCGTTACGCTCAATCGTCCGTTTGAGTTCGAGCCTGAAATTGCGTAGTGCCTCGCTGGGGCTAATGAGTTTATTGTTTGTACCCATGGGTATTCTCCTGATGTTTTGGATTTGAGCTGATAGCTCATCTCAACCCCCGAAGGGGCTGAGTCAACCATCTACCCGTAGATGTCTTCGCCGTAGAGCATGCGGGATTCCCAGCGTTGCTCGGATTCCCATTCGGCGTCCGATCTACGCCTCGCGGCGTCGTACTCCTGACGGCTCTGAATCTGCCGCTCGCACAGGGTCTCGCTAACAAGCGCGTCACGGTGCTTCAGGAGTCTGATGTGCGTGGTCGCGCTGTAGTAGTAGGCACCGATCTCGGTGCGCTTAAATTGGGCGAATCCGTCGAGGGCTTCCTCGGCGGTGTCGTATTCCGCCAGCGTCCATTCGTCGTCGTCGTCCCACTTGCTAAACCCGACGAGTTCAAATTTCTTGGTCATAATGCACTCCTTCCGATCTAGTCGATGATCGGTTCTGGAGGCTCAGCCTCGTGAGCCTCGGGTTCGGGCAGGTTCGTGCCGCATTCACAGCACTGGTCTACGGTATGGGTTTTAGGTTCGACGGTGCCGCAGGGATCACAGACCGTCCACCCCTCGTCGCCAGCCGTGACCTCGCGGGTCGGGCTGTCGCACTCGGAGCAGGTGTCTGTGAACTCGACATCGTCTTCGTGGATGTCGATCTTGCAGATCGGGCAGTGCCAGATCAGTATCATCGGCGGCTCCGCCGGTTCAAGCAGTGAAAAGTAAGTCATGATTCCTCCTCCTTGTGTTGTACTTTTTCGAAGTACTTGTTGAAGTTGGACACCGAACAGGTTTCGTAATACTTTCCCAATTCGAATGGGTCATCTTGGGGGTAGACCCTGACGTATTCTGTTCCGTCGTTATCTCTTTTGGTTTCGTATCTATACACGTCCCCAAGGTTATACCCTTCCAACCCATGATCTCCTCGTGGTTCGTACACACATCGACAATACTTCGGGTATTCTTTAGTCATACTCCCTAGTTCTCCTGATATTGGATTCGAGCTGATAGCTCATCTCAACCCCCGCAGGGGCTGAGTCAACCATCAGGCGGTGTTGCTGTAGGTCTCGGTCAGGGTCGGAAGATCGGCGGTCTCGACTGAGCTGTCATCGATCCAGCGACCCTGCTCCTCGATAGCTTTACCGATCCGAGGTTCGGTGTTGTAGAACTTGACCCAGAGATCGGCGAGCTGGTCGAACTGGAGCTTCCTGATCCGCTCCGCGCTATGCCGCTTCAGCCGGTCGCCGAGGAGCTTGACGGTCTCCTGCTTGGTCTTACCCTCGGCGAGGGAGCATCCCGAGATTCGGTCGGTGAGCTTCCAACGGTCGTCGGACGAGTCATTCCTGCGGTGCAGGACAACTCGGATGTCCGGTCGGTCGCCGTACTCGACGAGATAGCCGTCAGCGGGTTTAAGCGTGACAGCGTTACGGGTTTCGGAGACGAGGCAGTGTACCCGCCTCTTCTTCTGCGTGATCTTGATGTAGGTCATGATTGTTTCTTCCTGAGTAGTTGCTCTTTGATTGATGCGATTGCGAAGTCCTTACGGAACGTGTGTCCGATCTCGGCTTCGACCTCGACGTATTTGTCGAGGAGTTCGGGGTTGGCACGACCGGCGATCTTCAGCGCGTGTTCCGGTGCGAAGACACAGAACACACAACTGAGTCGGGGCATGCCGAGGTCATAAGCTGGATGGTAGGGGACGCCCGAGTGAGCGATGTCATCCCAGACCTGATCTTCAGTCCAATCGAGGATCGGGTGCCAGTCGATGACGGTGCGGCTCTTGGTCGAAGCGGTCTTGCTCTTTTGGATGACCGGCTTCTTGGCACGGGCTGGTGATTCCTGAGCGCGGAACCCGAAGACCTGAAGGATATTGACAGGCTTCTTCCGGTCGCCCTGCTGGACGCGCCTGCCCAGTTCGGTGATCACGCGCTGGCACGGTGCCCGTTTGAAATCGGACGTACACCAGCGGGTGGTCGAGCTGGGGAACATTCCCCGCCGTCGGACGTAGTCGAGGAGCTGTTCCTCGGTGCCGTCCTTTGTGCGGCGGCGGACAACGATGAACTCGAGACCGTAGAAGCGAGCCTGCTTACGGGCGAGTTCGGGAACGCCGTCCCATTCGGCTTCACCGACGTCTGCATGGACGACGACGAGGCGGGACAGCGGGTAGCGTTGTGCGTATGCAAGGCGGACGGTCTTACGAAGAGCCGTCTGGGAGTCCTTGCCCGCTGACGAGTTGATAAGCACGTAGTCGTAGTCGTGCAGGTTCGGTGTAGTCATGATTGTCTCCTGATTGATAACTTCATCTCAGCCCCAGCCCGAGGACAGGAGCTGAATCAAGTGATCAATAGTTTAGTCTTCCTCCTCAGACGAGCGGTATATGTCAGGCTGTTTCCGCATTGCCTCGTCTCCGCAATGCTCACTGCAGGCAGCGACCACATGTCCGTAGACAGTGGGGATGTAGTACGTATCTTCGCCTTCGAAGTCCACGAAGCGTTTACAGTTCGGGCACTGCAGTGTGAGAGCGCGTTCCCGTGCGGTCATATGCTCAAGCATGGTCTCCTCCCTACCCGAAGAATGCTCGGGTGTCTATGGCGAGCTGTCGTTCGCGGTTACGTCGGGAAGCCTCGACCTCGGCGAGCCAAGCTCGTCGGAGCTTTTCGGCGTCACTGGGTCGGTCGAGTATGGGTTGGGGTTGCGGCTGATCGATATCAGCGGCTTTAATGACTTTGATCGGTCTCATGGTGTAGTTCTCCTGATGTTTGGATTCGAGCGAATAGCTCAAGTCAACCGATCCCCTGTAGAGATCGGCTGAATCAGCCATCAGCTACTGCTGCTATTCGTACAAGTTGAACTCAGCCAAGCACCACTCTATTGTGTCTCGAAGGTCAGCGTTGCGCCGTGCCTGTATATGCCGTTCAGGGACAGCACTTGCTCGTCGTTTTATGCGGCGTTGCATGGCTGCTTCGCACGTATCAAAACCAGATAATGCCGCCTCAAGTGCAGAGGCCGCATCTGCGTCTTGGTCGCTTTCATGCCATGCAGTAAGGGCGGTATGGGTTACGTCGCGCCGATGCTTGCGAAACGTTTGCAAGGCAAGAATTGCCTCAGATAGCAGTTGGGTGTTGCCTGTGCAATCATGGCAATGGATGTATGTGCCAGACCGTTGCCAACTCAAAACGCCATTAACAAGCCACAAATCAACAGCCAACCATTTATTGTGACGATTTTTTACAAACCCGATTCCCCTGCCGCATTCACGGCATTCTGTCTTGTTTTTTGGATTTATGGAAATAAATGTCATCGTTTTCTCCTGATGATTTGGATTCGAGCGAGTAGCTCATCTCAGTCCGCGATCCCAGAGGAACCGCGAGCTGAATCAACTACTGCTGATGATGCACCGCCGCCCGCAGGCGTCAGAGCTGAACTTCGAAGCTCCTGACCCCGCAGGTCACAAATGAAGAAGGATGTGATCGGTGGCTTGCTCAGACCAGCCAGTGCCCGAAGGCAAGGAAGGTCTCGGCGTGAAATGTGACGAGTGGCGCGGCTGGTGACCCAGCCGGTGTCTGTCGCAGGTACCAGCTCCCGAGGAGCCGTTCCCATGCGGTTGAAAGGGAATGCCTGCCGCTAACAGGCGATGCCGCGTGTCCGTCGGGGAGCAACCCCGCTTGCCTCTGCCAGCTCATGAGGGAACTGACCAGCTTTCCAGTCTATGTAGGACTCGCGTGTTTTCAAGGATCGTTGTCAGGTTGCTCTCTCTGTGGTTTGTCTGACAGGGGAATAATGACATGACACGCCAGCCGTGTCAAGCAATATCATGCATGAAACACCGCCGCACCTTTTACTGGCGAGGTGACCCAGAGCCGCGATACAGCCTCAGACCCGCTTGATGACAAGCTCGTTGATGTCTACATGCAGACAGGATCGAAGGCGGCGGCGTCTCGCGCTGTCGGCGTTCGGCGTCAGCAGTCACAGCGATTCGACCGCAAGTACGTGCAGGACTTGATCGCGGAGCGCAGAGCCGCACTGCTGGAGCAGGGCACGATTGACGCGCTCGACATCATGAATGCGCTCGCCGAGATCGCGATGACGTCGATAGCTGACTTTGTGAATGACGCAGGCAATGTCGATCTCGTGGCGATCCGTGACGCTGGTCTGGGACACCTGATCAAGGACATTAGGATCACAGAACGAACCAGTAAAGACGGGGTTACGACGCGTCAGGTCAATGTCACTGGGTACAGCAGGCTGGAGGCGTTGAAGGCTCTGACCAAGATTCTGGGGATGAACATCGAGCCGTCCAAGAATCCTCGGGATCGGCACCTGTTCGACGATGAGCAGACCGCTCGTGCGGCGATCCAGAAGCTGGTGGATCAGGGCTGGACAGAGCAGAAGGCGCGAGAGGCGATTCTGGCGCGTTTTCCCAAGGCACAGTTACCCGAGGTATTGGACGAGCCTGAAACGATGGCAGAGACGGCGGAGGAGTCGGTAGAGACCGAATGATCGATACGACGATGCAATTGCTATGCGACATCTGCGGCGTGCTGGACACGCGGATCGTCACTCGTGGCGAGCGCGAGTTCCGGTTGACCTGTCGCCACTGCGGCGCAGGCGAGCGGAGATGTGTCCAGTGCGGATCGACCGTCGATCAGGCGGTTTGTGGCCACGGCGACCGACCACAAGATGTTGTGGTTCTGGCGGCTGGACACGGTTGCATGCACAAGACCCTAGCTTAACCCCCTGCAAACAAAGGACTTAGCACGCGAGTCCGATAATAGTCATTATGTAGCAAAACCCGTGAAACCGCACATTCCGCTCGAAAATGCTCCGGAGCACGGGGGAAACACCCTAAACAGGCGACTTTGGAACCGCTCAAACCGACCACAAGGAGACCGACCATGGAAACGACCCTGACACCACAATGTTCAGCCTGCCGCTGGCGACCGGCTGGCACCCCTGCCGAGCTGGCGGGCATGAGCATCGAGATCGCCGCTCGCTACCACGATGCCGCGCACAATGACCGATGGACGTCCTGCACGGGACATCTCACGTTCGACGCCGTGGCGCAGATTGCACAGGACGATCCGCCGGAGCTGGGCGGCACGCATCTGGAGATCGAGGTGCCGATCCCGCCAGCACAGGACGAGCCGCCGGAGCTGCTCAAGAAGGCGGATGACGCGATGGAAGACCTGACCGATGAAGAGATCGACAACGCAGTCGAGACCATGGGCACCCAGCCGGACACGCAGGCTCCTCTGCCCAGCGATCTGCAGTACCGGCACTACGTCAAGGCTGGGCTGTGCTGGTCATGCGGATGGCGGTACCACGTCAGGCTTCAGGACGCTGATCTCGGGGTGCTGGAGTACGACGCCGTGAAGGACGCGAGGAACTCCCATGCCCGTGACCGGCATGACTGCGACAATGCCGATCTGAGGCTCGTGGTCAGGAGGGTGGTATGCCTGAAGGAGGACTCATGACCGCTGATCGGGAACACCCCCTGTACAAGGCGGTAATGGCTGAGCTGGCAGACGGTGGGCGGTCACCATGGCGGACGGGTTCGAGCAGGCGATACTGGGGTTGACGTATGACGAGCCGAGGAGGGTGATCTACTCGATAGCGGGAATGATCGAGCACCTCGTCCAGAGGGACGGTATGAGCCATGGGGAGGCGCATGAGTACATCGGCTTCAACGTGCTGAGTGCCCGATCAGCGATGACGCATCCGGTTACAGGCGAGACCCTGCCGGAGCCGCTGTACATGAATGACCTGATGGTCGTGGCGGTAGTCGATGCTGTGATCAGGAAGCTGGCAGGCGAGACCGTGCTGGATGCGGAGGTGCTGGAATGAGTGGACGGCTTCGCGAACTGCAGGGGGTATTAGCATAGATCAGGTAGACATCGACATAGCGATAGCCACTGTGCAGGCAGAGCAGGAGACCCGTGGCGCCGTGGACATGATCGATAACCACCGGCTCAGGCAGGCTCTGGTCGAGGCGTCTCAGGCGTCCCGCAGGATCGAGCGGGAGCAGGGTCGGATCGATGGACTGCTCAGGGAGGCTGAGACCGAGACCGAGAGGAAGGCTCGTGAGTACCAGAGGCAGTATGTCGCTATCCACCTGAATCGGGCGGCGAGGCTTGCCGAGAAACGTCTCCGGTACTTCGCTACGCTGAAAGACCCTGCTACCGAGACCATGCTCTGCCAGTCGGATGTCAGGCACTGGTTCGAGTACTACGCATGGGGCTATGACCCCCGCCCCCGATCACCCCTGAACATCGTCCCGTTCGAGCTGTATCCGAAGCAGGCTGAAATGCTCGACTGGCTCCAGAACCAAGTCTTCCGGAAACGGGCATCAGGAGTTGTTGAAAAGAGCAGGGACGAGGGTGCCACCGAGACGATAGTCAGGTGGGGGCTGTTCCACTGGCTGTACAGCAAGGGGTTCTCGATGCTTCTTTCGACCCGTAAGGAAGACGAGGTCGATTCCAAGGAAAACCAAAACACGCTGTTTGAGAGGATCAGGTTCCAGATCAAGCTCCTTCCCCAGTGGATGCTTCCCGAAGGTTTCGATGTGCTGAACGACATGAAGAAGCACATGCAGATCGCCAACCCCGAGAACGGGTCAACGCTGATCGGGGAAGCTCCTGTTATCAACATGGGTCGTGGCGGCAGGGTCACATGCGCGATGCTCGATGAGTTTGCTTTCTGGGCGCATGGCGGCTATCCGCAGTTCCGGTCGCTGTCGCAGACAACGGACTCGATCATCATGCCCAGCTCGGTTAACGGCAAGCAGAACCAGTACGCGGAGCTGGCTCATGACGGGCATACGGCTAAGTTCGTGCTGGACTGGCGTGAGAACCCCTTCAAGGACAAGAGGTGGTACGACGCGCTCCCCTACGGGTATATCAGTCCCAAGATGAACCGGACTGCCATTGCTCAGGAGGTTGACAGGGACTACGAGTCGTCTCGGGCAGGCAGGGTCTGGACGTTCGACGAGTCTCGTATCTTTATCCGCCGCTCGGAGTTCCTCTCCGCCTTTGAGGCGTTTGCCGACAACCCCCGATACCGGCATATTATGGGGAGGTTTCATGACAAGGAAGGAAACTTCCGGATTCCCTATGACTGGCGGGTGGTGAGGACATCGGACTACGGCAAGTCGGACGGTCATGACTGGTCTTATGCACTGTTCGCCCAGCCGACCGAGTTCTACCCGTTAAGCGACATCCATTTCTGCTTCATCGCCAGAAACCTCGAGCCGACCGGCATCCAGACCGAGCAGGCGGTGGCGCAGTGGAAAACACTTGAGCATTCCATGGGCATCCGGCACCTTAACGGCGACTGGATCAACAAGCCGGTCGCGAGCTATAACTCCCATGAGCAAAAGAACCTCCGTCAGGTATTGCTCAACGAGTACGGGGAGGCATGGACTGCGTGGGAGACGGACTACCAGACCGGTATCGAGAATATCGAGGACTGGTTCACTCCCAAGGACATGCTCAAGCCAAACCCGTTCAGGCGGGATCTGACCGGTACCTGCAAGCTCGTCTTCGTTGCCCCTGATGACTCCTACTTCCTTGCTCATGACGAGAGGCTCGGAAGGCGGTTCGTAACGCCCAGCAAGACCGAGGAAGGATTCCTTACCGCACGGGCGCAGCTTCAGGACTATCACTACCCTGAGTCCGAGATGGGGAAACCCCCGAAAGAGCAGCGTCCCGTCAAGCAGTTCGATGACATCGTAGATGCCGTCAGGGGCTATGCAGTGATGTGGGACAAGGACGCGAAAGAGGCAACGCTCCACGAGAAAGTCGCGGCCAAGCTCGAGACTACACTTCCCCCGCTTCCCGACGGGTCAGACGATACCCAGATCAACCGGTCTCATAACACAAACAGGCAGATACTTGCTGAAAATACCAGACGTGAGCTAGAATCGGGCACAGATGCCCGACCCTCGTTCCGGAGGATAGGATGATGCCCTTGTTCCCCAAACTGAGCTATAACGAATACCTGCAGGGGCAGATCAAGGAGAAGGATGCCCGTATCCGCCGCCTTGAAGGCAAGCTCGATAACTCCGTGACCATCGACCAGTACAACATGGTTCTCAACCGGCAGGTCGAACTGGAAGAGATTATCCAAGAGATGGTCGATAAGCAGCTCCACAAGGCGACTCCTTCACGCATCTTCGAGGCGAAGCTGGAGCAGTTCAAGGAGCAGGTCAAGGCGGACAGCGAGGCGAAAGAGACTCAGGGAGTGTCTGCTCAGGCTCCTACCGACTCATACTCCGCATCGCTTGAAAAGGCACGTCAGGAGGCACGGCAGAAACAAGAGAGACCACCGCTACAAGAGGCTGGTAAATGATCGACGTCACCGCTCGGGAAGAGAAAACAGCAATACCCAATGATGGCGGTCAGCCGAACTACTCGGAACTGCCGGCAGACAAGTGGCTTCAGGCTCAGGCGCGAAAGATCATCTCGGAGTCCGAGCGTGAACGTGCCGATGAGATTCGTGTTCAGAAGATGGTGCAGATGTGCCGCCGGTTCCGTGGCTTAACCGCCTCTGACCGGTTTGGAATCTTCGAGAACGGGTACTGGCTTGAACACGAGTCGATGGAGTACCTCTCGGGCGCGAATGTCTTCCAAGCTCTGGTGCGCGGTGCTGAATCGAGCTTTACCCAAGCCCGAGTCCGCCTCGATATTCAGCCCGTATCGAATAACTACGAGTCACGCGCCGTCCAGACGGTCGCCAAGGGGATATACGCCGGTCTTGTCGATAAGTGGTGGACGGAACACGCGGAAGCCGCGATGTTCTACGGCGGCGTGCTGAAACTTAACTACTTCCTGATCTCGCGATTCAACCGAGCCGCCGATGACTATAAGACAGCGGTTCCCCAGTATGGAAAATCAGTCTTTAAGACCTCGGGCCGCGGGATCTGCAACGATTGCGACAAAATGGTCGAGTTTGATGCCCTCGGCTCCGCAAAGTGCAGCTCCTGCGGCTCTGAGTCCGTTACCCAGCTTGACTCACCAGCCGAAGAAGATCGCCGTTTGGTCACCGGATATAAGCAAATTCCGGCTGGTGAGGTCGAAACGCTTATTGTTGACGGTTTACAGGTGCTTGTTGATGACGCCCATGGCAAGCCGAACGACATAAAATCGGCCCATTTCGTCGAATATCGCGATATAGTCCATAAAAACGAGCTGAAAAAGCTCTTTCCGCACCTGAAACTCGAAAACTCGCCCAGATGGACGTATTCCACCCAGTGGAAGATCGCTTTGACCCGCTACAAGTCGTCCGCCCAGCAGCCGATGACCGAGTCAGACCGGCAATTGTACGAATTGCGCGAAATATGGCTCGACCCGTGCCTGACAGAAGATTATGTGGCGCCTGCCGACTACGAGCTGGGCAGGTTCAAGATCAAGCAGGGTCAGAAACTCTCGGATGTGAGTGAGCATGGCATCTGTTTCGGTGTGGTAGGCGAAGAAATCGCCTTTATCTACGACGAAAACAAGGATGACGTCATGACCGCCGGTTCTTGGCTGAATGACGCCGAGAGTTTTTACGGTCTGGGGGTCAGTGCCGGTCTCGAGATCCAGAGAAAGATCAACCAGCTCGAAAATATCAACATGGACGGGATCAACAGGGCGCTCAGAGGGGCGCTGTTGTTCGATTCCGAGGCTGTCGACGGCGCGTACCTCGAAGGGGCTAACACCAACATACCCCTGAGACCCAATTTCGACCGTCAGGGTCAGCCGCTCCAGAATTTTGTCCTCCCCCTGCAAACCCAAGGCTTGAGCAATGACTCGCTTCTCTACCTGAACAAGCAGGAAGAGACCCTTCAGAAGATCATGGGGGTGCCGGATGCCGTGATCGGGGAAGGTGATCCGAACAACAAGACTGCTACAGGGCAGCAGCAATTGACGCAGAGAGCCTTGGGTCTACTCATTCCGGCTAAGAAATCACAGGCGTTCGCCATGGAGGCGTGGTTCCTCCAGCAGTGCCGCCTGATCCAGAAATACTACAGTCCCGACCGGATCCGCGAAGAGTTCGGCGGTCAGTTCGGGGAAACATGGCTTGATGATGAGATCGAGATGTTCCTCAAGTCCGATCTCAAGAAGGCGCTCATGATCCGTTACGTACAGGGGTCAGAGGTTCCGCAGACGCGCCAAGAGAAGGAAGCCAAGCTGGTCTACTTGCTCGCCAACGGTCTGCTTCCGCCTTCGCCGCAGGTCATGCACCAGATCACGTCGCTCGCCGGTCTCGAAGAGTTCGACATCTCGGATTACGAGTCCAATATCCAGCTCGCACAGAAACGCTGGATGCTCGCTTCCGAGGGAATCGGCTCGAATCCGGAGGTCGAACTCCTCTTCCAGTATCTCGAAGCGCAGATGCTCGACGAGGAAACGGGCGAGAGAATGGAGCAGACGGCCGCGTCAGGCGACATTCAGGACTTTGCAGCGGGTTCCGAGGTGCCGAACCCACTTATCGAGCAGGCTCTCCAGTCGCCTGAGTTCAAGGTCAACAAGGATACCGAGAACCACGAGATCCATATCGACTTCTGGTCTGACAAGGTCAGGGATATGACGGCATCCAAGACCTCGGTCGTGCTCATGAAGTTCGCTGAAGGAATGCTCCGGCAGCACCAGCAGGCGGTATTTGAGCTGCAGACCCAGCAGATAGCCGAACAGGCTGCTGCCGCGGCTCCGACACAGATCGCCAGTGCGGTGGTCGAGAACGAGGTCAGCAATGCCCTCGCGCCACCTCCGGAAGAGCCCACTGGGCTGATGGGCGGTGAGTGACGATGAACGGCTCTGGCTGATCCTGAGATTGATCATGATCAGCATCTCAGCCGCCTTGCTTGCGTCCTTGTTTTTCACTGGCTGGTACCGAAATTGACCGGATTTCGCGAAGTCGTGTACAATCTTTTGCAACTAGAGAGTGTCCTCACACACCTTTCCCGACCTTCATTGATAGAAAACCATCGCTTCTCGCACCTAATCGCAGTTACTGCCTTCTGCCGTACCGAGGAGCCGTAAAAAAGGCGAGATCTACCAATGGCTGAATTTATTGACGCGGCGGAAGCTGCAGGCGTTTCGGAGAGTCCACCCGAACCGCTATCCACCCCAGAAGAGGGTGCGACCGAGGACGTAGCGGAACAATCTAACGATTCTTCCGAGTCTGTTAACCCTATTTCTGATGAAAGTTCTGAGTCGCCCGAAGGAGGTGAGACCCCGTCAGGGGATGAGCCGCCATCGAGCGATGATGAGCCGATTGACAAGTTAGACCCAGCTGCTGTTGCCGAGGATCTTGATTTCGACTCGCTCGATGACAAGACCAAGGAGCAGGTGCTGCGTATCTTTGCCGAGAACAAGGCGCTGTTGCCCCAGTTTGCGCGGGATAAGCTCTTGCCGAGCCTCAAGATGTTCGACAAGGCGATTGCCGCCAAGCAGGCTGTCCAAGACGAGTTCGACCAGTACAAGGCGGGCTTTGACGGGCAGGAGGTGCTGGCGCGGGATGATCTGGAACGGTATCGGGAACTTGACGAGCGAATGCTCGCCGTTCGATCGATCGCCGCTTCCCCAGAGGACATCCACTCGTTCTTGAAAGAGCAGAATCCCCGTATCTACGACAAGTTCGTCGCCGATACGGCGTGGCGGACGTTTGAGAACCCTGACGGGACTCTCAATCTCGACAATCTCCAGCAGATTATCGACAAGTTCGCCGGTGCTGAAGGCAAGGTTGAGGCGAAAGACGTCTTTAAGGCTATTGAAGCCATTAAGGACGGTGAGTTCGACCCAGCCGAGCTTTATGACTTCAGGGATGAGCAGGAACAGGCACGATACGACGCAGCCCGCAAAGAGCAGCAGGTAGCAGCCCAGAAAGCGCGGGAAGCTGACAAGCTCCAGCGTGCCACCGAGAAGACTTACCGGACACAGCTCGTGTCACAGCAAGCCAAGCAGGTGGAGGGCGAGATCCGTGAACGGCTGACGAAGGACATGCAGAAGTTCAAGCTCGATTACGTCGAGAATGAACCTGCCGACCTTCAGGCATATAAGCAGAACGTGCGCCAGCAGGTGTTCTTTGAGATGCAGAGATTCTGGAGTGAAAATCCGCATCTGAGAGATGTCAACATGGCGACCGAGCTGCTGCAGACAGCCCAAGGGGTCTCCGACACCGATGCCATTCAGGCAGAGGTTGACGGGTACCTTAATTCGGGAGCCTACAGGGCGACGATGAGAACGGGTCTTAAAGCCATGTATGACCATCTGGAGACAGTGCTGGCTAAAGCGGCCAAGCAGTACACTTGGATGGCGAAGGGGTACGAGGTAATGGAAGCCGAGAGGCTGAAAGCAGCCAAGAAGATCCCGAACAAGGCGGGTCAGACGATCGAGACCGAGGAAGAAATGGACACCACGGGAATGAGCGCCAATGAGATCAATGCACGCAACGCCGAGAGGTTGTCGCGGGCGATCAGGGCTCAACAGCGCGGTGGGGTTAGCGGCATCGGTTGAAGCAGCCAATTTAGGAGATTTCAATCATGGGTACCTTAAACCAAGCCCAAATGGCGAAACTCGTCGATGACTGGTGGCAGGATGACATTCAGGAAACAGACGAGTTCACCCACGCATTCTACAAGCGGTGCGAAGCACTGCCGGAAGCGAATGCTGGTGTCAACGGCAGGAAGGTAAAGGTTCGTACCGGCTACAACGCATCGGAATCAACAGCGGGCGCTGACGGCGCTGCTGTCGCTACCGGTGACGCCAGTTCGTTCGAGAACCTGTACGTCCCGTACCGGTTCTATACCAAGACCTGTCTATTCACGAAAGAAGCCCTCGACGCAGACGACGTCAAGAGTCAGTACCACCCTGCGGTGGAAGAGCTCGCGTCGGCACGCCTCGAAGGCATGAAGTCGATCAACCGTCACTTCCTGATGGGAGACCCGAAAGGCACGATCGCAATCGCGACCGGTGTCGATACAGGTCAAACCATTCCTTTTGCCCCGACCAACGGTACGTTCGGAACCAAGGGCGCTCAGTTTGCCCGCGTAGGCAAGACCGTTGAGATCTGGCAAGGTGACGGGTCAGCCCAGCGCACAGGCGGCGGTGCAGACAAGATCGTTGTCGCGTCATCCGTGTTATCAACCGGCGTGGTCACGTTCACCGGCACGGTTCCGACCGATGCTGCCAGTGGCGACATCATGGTCGCCGAAGACAGTGCCAACAAGGGCATTTCGGGTCTTGAGTACATCGTAGCCGCCACCGGCGACTATTATGACCTGACCCGAGCTACCTATGGGCTTGAGTCAACGTATGTTGACGGCAGCTCCGGCTCTCTGCTCCTGCTCGTCGAGAAGATGTTTGCAGCTTCCGCCTTCAAGGTGGGTGCCGCTGTATCGCTCGGCGTGAAAGGTGAAGGGAAACGCGAAGGGTGGTGGAGCCCGACCCAGCGTCAGGCTTACCGTCAGGACAGCCTCGGACTCGGCATCACGATGCTCGGATCCGACAAGCTGGACGCAGGATATGCTCACAAAGAGGAGATCAACGCACACAGCTTTACCTGTGAGCCGGATCACTCGAATGACAAGATTCACTTCCTGAAGATGAATCACTTCAGGCGCATTGTTCGCGGAAACGCGGAGAAGCCTCTGGAGATCCTGCCGATCCACGGTCAGAGCGTGTACAACACGTACAACTCGGATAGCACCCCGAGACCCACGACGCAAATGGCGACCACGCTGTGCGCGTATATCAACCTCCATTGCGAGGATCTGAGGGCTCAGGCTGCGATCCACTCGCTGCCGACCGATGGTCTCGAGACTGGCAACTAAATGTGGTAAGGGCGGGGCAACCCGCCCATTTCCGCAAGGAGAATTTCACATGGCATTTGCAGTTACGCAGACACTGGTCACCGGCGACTTTGCAGGCACCGTGACTGACCGCAGGGGCAAGACGCCCCAGACCCGTGGGGTGGTTTACAATAACCAGCCCGCGCAGGCAGTCATGCACGCCACGAAACTCACTGGGGACGCCACCGGCACCCTCGACCTGCCATCAGGTTCGGACGTCGGCGGTATTGACCAGATCAGGGCGGTTGAGGTTCGCGACAACGCGGGCGCGGCTCCGACAGACGCCAACGGCGCATGGCTTGACGTGACGTTTGCTGTCAGTGACAGCGACACCGTCACCCTGTCAAGTCTTGGCGACTGGACGCAGGCGCTGATCTTCGTTTTCGGCAGAACCGCAGCTTAATTATGGAAGCAATTCCAGCAGAACGGTTTCGGTTGGGGGACACCCCGCCGAAACCAGATTGGTTTGATGAAGCCCTCGCGAAAGCAGTACCGCGATATGGTGGAAAACCTATGTTTCGTGTCGTTGACGGCATGCGGGAGACCGCGTGGATGCAGGGCGACCCGACCTTCCTTAAGTACACCAATAAAGAGATCCAATGTGTACCGGTCAGGCATGTGGAATATGTCCGCACGCATGTCCGAACCCGTAAGAAAGTATCTTTTGTCTCTCGGGAGGCGGCAGAGGCTTATACGGGGAAGGGGTACGGCGAAGCGGTCGAAAAGGTCTACTTTGAAAGACGCTGGATTGGTCGCCCGTGCTGGGTAGTCGAGGTTTACCTTGAGCCCAAGGCGATGCCGAGCAAGGAAGAGTGGGAACTGTCGAGGTACGAGTATATTGACGTTAACGGCGTGATTCAGAAAGTGGATCTGCTCGGTGAGTACCCACCGTTCGGTAAGTACGTCTGGATGATGGACGTACTCGATGAGGACGGCGTACCGACCGAACCGAACCAAAAGACGATTGATGAGTGCCAGAGGCGCTACTGGGAAGTGCTCAAGGACAATCGGAGCATAATCCAGCGAACGAAGGATGATTACGAGCGAGTCGAAAAACTCGACAAGAAAGTAGCCCGAGACCTGACCGAGGCTTTCTTTGGTCACTACGGCATATCTGCCAAGCGAGCGTTTGGCACAGAAATTTCGAAACCGATCAAATCGGTCAAGCAGTAAGGAGAGACCATGAGTAATGTAGCAGTCGCAGAAGCGGCAAAAGAATTTCATTCCGCCCAGTCCGAAGAGATGGACAATCTAGTGGTAGCTGGCGGGGGTCGGAAACCGCTGGAGCAGGACATTGGCGAAGATCCCGATGCGGCGCGATACATGTTCATGCCCGTGATCCAGAAGATCGGGCTCAACGCGCAGCACATGCAGGTGACCCATATTGACGCAAATTCGATCGTAATGTTGCAAACATTCCGGTATCCGACGACTTTGAATAACGGTAAACTGGGGCTCAAGGAGCGTAGCGCTTACGTGCAGGGGCAGGACTTTCTGCGGCTCGGGGCTCAACACGGCGCGACGGAGCTGGCAGGGCTACGTGGTCAGCCAGCGGAGATTGTCAGGCGGGTGTTGCGGGCGGTCGTTCCGACTGAGACGTGCTCCCGTTACCCCGTATTAAAGCACCTTTGCAGCACTTGCTGGCGAGATCACCTTGCCCAGACGGCACCGCTCATCATTGCGGATATGCCCGAGGAACTGCAGGAAACGGCGAGCGCGACCGCTGCCGAACTCGACAAATCGCTTGAGACCGGTCTCAATGTCAGCCGGTCGATCTTTGACCAGTCAACCCAGCAGATCCAGAACAATAAGAAGTTCGGGTACTCGAATCAGGATCGCATCAACATGATGCATAACCACCTGTCTGAACCGGACTTTGCCGGCGGTACGACAGGGCTTGCCCGAGAGGTTGCGTCGATCGTCGCCGAGGCGAGCAAGACGCCCGCCGCTGTCATGCCTGACGTCGATGAAATGATTGCAGCCAAGGTTGCCGAGCTCATGGAGCCCGTGATCAACCAGCGGGACGACCGGATCGAAGAGCTTGAAAAACAGCTCGAAGTCGCCCAAAACGCCCAGCCGACTGGCGGTATGGGTTACAAGGAAGAGCCGCGGGAAGAGCCTGTGGTAGAATCGGTCGAAGAGACCGTGGAGGAAGACGATGAAGATTAAGCACGTTGACGGCAGCACGGTCTTGCAGGTCCCCGCAGGCACTCCCGTAATGCTCAAAAACACCAATGTCACACTTGCGAGTGCGGCTGAGATCGCCGTCAAGGGCGAGCTGTCCTACGGCGACGCGTACTCGTTTCTTGTCCAGCGCGGTCTTGCGCCACAGGGCGCAGAGAAGCGGGAGGTTAAAGAGGGCAAGGACACCTTTGTCGAGACCTACAACACGATGGGTTTCTGCGTATCGAAAGAGCTAAAGCCGAAGCCCAAGCCGAAAGCGAAACCGAAGAAGAAGGCGGCAGCTAAGAAGAACAAGTAGGTGGGGTATGGCTCAGTTCACCCTCGGAGAACATGTCAACAATGTATTTGCCGAGTTCGGCAGCGTGATCCCAGAGAACTGGCTCAGTTGGGAGGACGTGGCGCGTAAATTCGTCCGCGTCCGTGCTCTTGAGCTGGAAAAGATGGGGCTGTCGAATACCGGCAAGACCCTGCAGGTTAACACATGGGTTCCGACGGCTCGCGAGGGAGCGGTCGAGAGTAAGTTTGTCAGTCAGGCAGACCGTACCTCCATCCACCCCCAGCACGTTGAATTGCAGGCAAATTCCGTCAGTAACTACCGTGACTACGTGGAGATCGTTCCGGTCGCCGCGATTCCGGAGTTCGAGGGTGACTACGCGGTCGCGTTCTACGGGGATCCACTCCAGTACAAGATGAGTGCCGACCTCTGGGAGATCGGCACGATCTACGTCTACTACGATACGATCGAGAGCTGGGACGACTACGAGATTGTGACCACGGTTGATTTCCCGCCGAACTTCACGGTGATGCTGGAGTTGAAGACCGCAATAGCGGTTGCTGATCTTGCCTTACTGAAGATTGCCGTCAAGAACCCGAAAGAGATCTCCGACATGCAGCGCGAGCAGATCTCCAAGGCAATGGGACTCTTTATCGGGCAGAAGTCCCGTGAGCTGCGCGAATGGGAAGACCAGTTCAAGGTATGGCTGAATCGAGACCGCAACACCCAGCCCCGCGTCCGCAGGACTTATGACGAGCTCCAGTGGCGTGACTACAGGCAGGGAAGGCGAAACAGGTTCTATAACTGATGACAAACGATGAGTTGGTAGTAGCAGCACGTCAGTTGATCACCGAGCGGAGTGAGGCTCAGGTGAACATCACCCGACCGCGCCTTTATGCCCTCATCCCGACCGCGCTCTACGAGTTCAGGCGCTGGATCAAGGACAGACCCGATGACCGAAAGCTGCTCGAATCAACACAAAGCGTCAGTTTTAGCGGTGGCACGGCTGATCTCACCAGCTACGTTAACGGAACGACAGCGTCGATTGACCTGCACGACCTTCAGAACCAGACCCTTTACGACGCATCCAGTCCCAAGAAGCCTCTTACGTGGGTCGCGTCGAGGCAGCAGCTCCAGCACGCACGACAGCTTGACAGCACGTATTCAGCGGTCTTTCTCGACGGCAAAATACTCAGGGTCAGGAACGCTGCCGATGGACTACTGACCAGTTTTGCGGACAGCGTCACGTTCGAAGCGGTCAGTTACCCGACGCAGATGGCCGACGTTCCCAGTGTTCTGGCGGAGCAGGTCGTGGAAATCCTCGCCGCGCTGGCGATCAGGGGAGGTATGGTCGATGGCAGCAGCTGATAGGGACACGGTCGGAACCCGCGTGATCTGGGCGATCGGCGCTCGCCTCTCGAGTGGCAGCTATACGTTCGATACCAGTGACGACGACCGGTTCAGTGATAACGAGATTTACACCGCGATCGTCGAGACTGAGTCCGAGCTTGTCCGCGACATCTGCGAGTCTTACCACCCGATGCGTGACACGTTCACGGCGTTGAGTGCGACTATCTCCCATGGGGGCGAGGTGCCTGAGCGCATTGGGCAGATCGAGAGCATCCATATCGAGCCGTCCAGTGCCGCGGGTTTTGTTCTTCGTGGCGAGAAGACGACACGCACCAACATCGACCTCTGGCGCGAGAACCAAAACAGCCGTTTTGACGATGTTGATCACGATCAGGCGGGATCCAAGCTCGCCGGTTATTATGCCCTTGACGGCGACACTCTCTATTACACAGGGCTCAACGCTCAGGCGATGATCGCTACCTACGATCCGGATTTCGCGACTTTTGCCCTCCAGATCGACGAGATGTTCACGAGTCCGTTGGTGTCGGGTGCGATCATGCGACTCGCTAAGGTCGGGGTGCCGCCCGAGCTTGTTAGATCATATGCCAACCTCTACGCAAGACAGCGTGCTGATATTCGCCAAGGGCTGATGGGAAGCCCCTCGCTCGAACAGGAGCAGAAGATAGATTGAAATGGAGCCTCCAAAACTGGATCTTACCGATGAGCAGCGTGCCGAGATCGCCAAAGAGCAGGCGAAGTGGAAAGCCCGTGCTCCGGTCGTCCAGCCCAACCAGCGGCTCTATGTCCGCGCCCTTCAACTAGAAAAAGAACACCGGCAAACAGGGTACCGAGACGGGCTTGCCGAAGCTCTCGCTACACAGGATCGTTTTACCGAGGCGACGGAGGTCGCCGAACGTGAAGACCTTCGCGAGGAGTATCGCCAATACGCAGAAGCAAGCACCAGCCATTGTGGCTGTGATTCCAGAGACCGTAACGACCTGTTGACCACTCATGTCGATCGTATTGTGTTCGATGGTAAAAAACAGGTAACCTATACGCGCTGTACCCAGTGCGGCACGCTCATGAAGCGGGATCCTCACCCCGAACTCAAAAAACAGTTACAGAGAGAGAAAGCAGCAGTCAAGCGCCACAACCTGACCATGACGCCATGAACTCTGCCCAAGACACGTCAGTACTCAAGGATATTCGTTTCAGGGAGGGGTACTTCGACACTGATCACCACTCCTATCCGGATGGTGCCCTCGCTGTCGGATCCCAGAACTACTTTGTAACTGCCCAAGACGCGCTCCGCCCTTTCAAGGGGTGTTTTAACCTGTCAGGGCGCTCCGGAGCCGAGGTTATGTTCCAGATCGCTGGCGGGTACGGTGGACTGGTCACGAACACCACCCCGATCGGAAGCGTAGAGTTGACCGGCGGCGCGTCAGGTAGTGTCAATTCGATAACTGTAGGCGCGATCGAGATCATGTCCGGCGTCGAGAACTTTGACACCGACCTTGCGACAACTGCCACAAATGTTGCGGCGAATATCACTGCGGCGCTTCTCGGTTACTCGGCAGTGGCGGTCGGAGCGACTGTCTACATCGCCAAGGTACTCGGAAGAGCCGCGTACAACGGTGATGCCGTCGTCAGTACCACGACCACGATCACGACAACCGACACCAATATGGCTGGCGGCGTCGATGAAACGACGGACGCTGACGGTTCGATGTTCAACTTCATCAACGAGTCCCTCTGGTGGATCGGCACCGGCAAGGTTTACCGGAATGGTCTGCCGCTTCTGGATGATACCGGAGCCCAGTTCTCAGCCAGCTCGTCGCTCAAGCTCTCCCCGCAGACCAATAACACATATACCCAGACATTTACCGCTGGCATGGTTGTGCCAAGTGCTCCTACCGTCGCCGCACGGGACGCTGGGGCATCTTTTACCGGCCTACTCAACGGAACGTACTCATTTAAGATTGCGCGTGTCCGTAGCGTCACTGGCGGTCGATCCATTGCAAGCCCAGCATCGGCGACAATCGCTCCGGAAGAACAGACAGCGCGGATTACATTTCCCGCGCTTGACAGCAATGGTCAGGATCGCTGGGCGATCTTCGCGACCCGTGCGGGGTTCGGCGGCGTCGGGGTTCACTATCTTGTAGAAGAGATCGATGACACAGACCTTTCGACGATCGACGGGATCGCCCGATCCTATGAACTCGAGTTCAATGACGCGGATCTTTTGCCGGTCACTGCGTACATCGACGACTACCCGCCACCTGCTGCTGATTTTGGCGGCAGGCTTGAAAACTACGTTTTGGTGGTCGGGGCTTACACCAATGCAATCGCCGTTTCCATCCGGAACTTTCCGGAGTCTTTTGCCCCTGATCATCTCGCGTTCCTTCCGGAGGCGCCGACCGCGGTACTTCCAGACCAGCTCGGGGCGTATCTCTACGTCGCGACGGCGAACAGTGTTCACGCGGTTTCGATCACGTTTGCGGAAAACCCGCTCGCGATCCAGACGCTCTGGTCTGACATCGGGATCAAGAATGCACACAACTGGACTGCGGTAGAGGGTAGGATCTTTGCGTTCGTTTCGGAGCAGGGTGCGGTCATGATGGACGCTGCCGGTTATCCGGACACGACATTCGCCATTCCGGTCGCCAACGCGATGGAAGACTGGGACATCGACAATGTCACGGTTCTTCATGCCCCGCAACTCAACTCGGTGTTGTATACCTACAACGGGTTCGCCTACGCCTTCAATTACCAGAACGGTAAATGGTCATCACCGGCAGATATTGCGACATTCGCGATCGGTACCGTCGAGTCCGGAGTCGTATCCGATCGGGAGCTTTTGATCACGGTGACAGGGATCGACGCCGAGCCGGATCTTTTTGAATTTGACCGAGATCCGACGACGCAGGATGTGACCTGTATTGCCCAGTCACCGTTTTACTCGCCGTTTGCGGGACGGATGCACATTGACGGGATCAAGGCTGGTCTCGAATGTGCCGATACAAGTAATGTCAGCGTTCAGCTGCTGTGCGATTACAGCAATAGCATCGTTGAAACGCTGACATTCACACCGCCGTCGGCGGGAGCGCATGCCACTCAACGGTCTCGATGGTTTGTGCCCAGAAAGCAGTCGGCGGCGGTGAAAATTACCCAGAACTACGACCACACAGGGGACGCCCATCCGTTGTACGTGGAAGTTTTTGGGGCGCCGGAAGCCAGTGAGGAGCTGTAAATGGTACTTGGAACACGGGCACCACGGGGGGTTGTAGATGACCCGCGCTGGGAGAACAATCTGCGGCAAGACCGCATGGAAGAAATCCTGCGCGACTATTTTGCACGCCTTACAGGGCTCGAGGAGACCGTCCAGCGCCTTGATGAGGACACCGTACTCGAACAACTGCAGGCGGGGATGCAGAACTACATCCCCAACGGTGATTTCGACTGGAACCGGAACCGGTTCTATTACGTGACAGATTACGTCTCGAACGATGGTCGCACCGACGCTGACGTCAGCAAGGAGAGTGCTCACTGGTTCGTCGAAGTTCCGGACACTGCCAAGGAGTCATTTTCGGGGGCAATCACGGCATCCACCGCCGCGCTCACCATCAACTCAGGCGAAAAAGCCGAGTTTGAGCTCTCTGACCAAGGCAATGAAATTGTGGTCGAAGGCGCGGGGGTTGGCGGAGCCGATCTGGTCACTACGATCCAGACCTACAACTCGGCGACCTCTGTGACGCTGGCTGACAACGCCAGCACAACAGTTTCAAATGCTCGGGTTCGGTGGAACCTGCAGGAGCTCAAGGAAGACAGCACCGACGTTGACTACGAAGCCAGTGAGTCTCCGCCGTCACTGGTCAACGACGTGGAAGCCGCGGCGATCGTTAATATCAGCAGCTCGTATACAGTAACCCCGAGCAACAGCCCGCACCAAATCATTATTGCGGACGCGACGTCCGGCGCGATAACGGTCACACTGCCCGCCGTGGGCAAGATGACCAACTACCAAGTGACGGTCAAGAAGGTAGATAGCACTGCCAATACGGTAACAGTAGACGGAGAGAGCGCAGAGACTATTGACGAAGTGGCTACGCAGGTGATTTCGACTCAGTATGAAGCTCTTACACTGGCGTCGGATGGCACCGAGTGGTGGATCATATGACGTATCAGCCAAAAATCTATGACATTGCTGATTATTTCAACGGCGCGTTCGTTGAGAGTTTTGACGCGCTGGTATCGTCAGACGGGGTAACGATCACGTTGTCCGTAAATCGGGATGGCGGTGGCGACCTTACAATGTGGTTCAGTAATGGGACGTCCATACTGGACTGCACACCTGCGGCGACGGTTTCCCTGACGGCGGGTACGGATACAGTGCCGCAGGGCAATTACGTTTACATTCCCCGATCCACCAAGGTTCTGACGGTGTCAACGACCGCATGGGCTTCCGAGGAGCACATCAAGGTTGCGTACATCCTCGTGCAGTCTGCCGGTACCGTCCAGTCTGAAGGGGCGCTGATCAACCAGAACTGGAACGACCACTCCAAAGGCACTGACGGTCAGGGTCACGTACTCCATATGGCGGAGCGGAGCAGGCGTCTGGGAGCGGTCTATTACACTGGGGGCGCCGACACTTTTACCATTGCGACCGCGCCGAGTCCCGACGAGATAGATCTTGCCATAGCATCGGCAACGATTTACCAGATGCACAAGCAGACGTTTCCTGCTTTTGACACCGCGTCGGGTGACAAGATCATTATTCCGAACCACCCGAGCGCGGCGTACACGGCGACCTCGGATCTCGAGACGCAGATAACCAACGATGCCACGGGCACGTCTCTGTCGAACAAGTATTTCAATATCGTGGTCTGGGGATGTGCCAACAAGGGAGACGAGAATTACTCGCCCGTGTTCTGCAACCTGCCCACAGGCAGTTATAACTCCCTGTCAGACGCGATCAACGACGTAAGTACGTATGACGTTTACACGATTCCTGACGCGTTCGTAAAGGAATCTTCGACTGGGTTTCTGCTCTACCGCTACACCCTGAAATTCGGGGCGGGGACGACAACCGTGACCCTTGAAAACACGACTGACCTTCGGGGGTCTTCGCCACTGGTTGCGGCGGCTGGCGGAGGGAGTAGCGGCGGTGATGTAGCCACTGACACGATCTGGGACGCGAAGGGTGATCTGGCGGCAGGATCGGGAGCGGACACAGCTATTCGCGTGGCTGTAGGAACCGACGGGCAGTTTCTCAAAGCTGATTCTGCGGCTTCAGCTGGAATGAGCTGGGACACCATTGCAGGCGGCGGCGACCTTCTTTCCACCAACAACCTTTCAGACCTAGCGAATGCCACGACCTCCAGACAGAACCTTGGGGTCGAGATCGGGGTTGATGTTCAGGCTTATAGCGCGGCGCTTGATGCTGTGTCAGGGACTAACACGGGAGATGAGCCTGCCGCGTCCACGACAGTCGCAGGAATATCAGAATTAGCGACACAGGCAGAGGTGGACGCAGGCGTTGTCGATAATGTTGTAACCGCCTCGACATTGGCAGGGTCAGCGCTTCAAACCAAGGTCGATGGCGTGGAAGCAGGAGCAACTGCCGACCAAACAGATGCCGAGATCGAGACGGCGTACAACAGTCAGGTTGCGCAGGTCTCAGCGCCGGAGAAGACTGCGGGCACGGAAGTGGCGATCCGCAGGTTCTCTCCGCTAGACATCGCTGATATGGCGAGTACTCACGGAGGCGGGGCGGGGGAAGCCAATACAACCTCTAACCAAGGTGGTGGGATTGAGCTTGCTTTGACCAAATCGGGTGTTGATCTGCCGTTTGCGACGTTAAACGGCGGGGAGTTTTCCAAGGGCACTAACCTTATCAGCCTTGTCGGTGCGGGGGTTAAGACTGCATATGAAGGCGAACCGAACACCAACCCTTTTACCGACGCCGAAAAAACCAATCTTGGCAACCAGTCAGGAACGAATACGGGAGATGAACCCGCCGCGTCAACAACTGTTGCAGGAATCTCAGAATTGGCAACGTCAGCTGAAATTGATACGGGAGCGGACAACACTCGAACAATCACCCCTCTCGGGCTTGCAGGAAGCGCTCTTCAAACTAAGGTCGATGGAGTAGAGGCAGGAGCGACCGCCGACCAGACTGATGCAGAGATCGAGACTGGCTATAACAATCAGGTAGCGCAGGTCTCGGCTGGTGAAAAGACAGCGGGAACCGAAACCGCTGTTCGTAGATTCTCACCGAAAGATGTTGCTGACATGGCAGGCACTCATGGTGGCGGGGGTGGTGGAGGTGAAGCCAACACTGCTTCAAACGCAGGCGGGGCAGGGGTCGGCGTTTTCGACGGTAAGGTCAGCGTCGATCTTGAGTTCAGGAACCTCGTGGCGGCTTCGAGTGCGATCTCCATTGCCCTTGATGCGGCGAATAAGGAGATCGACATCGATGTGGTTGAGGCGAACTTGTCGGGGATCCCTCAGTCAGGTGTCACCGACCTCGTTTCCGATCTCGCAGGCAAAGCCGCCGCAAGCCATACGCACACTTTGGCTGACATTACCGACAGCGGAGCACTTGCCGCTCTGGCTACCGTCGGCACGGCTCAGGTTGATGACGAAGCCGTGACCTATGCCAAAATGCAACACGTTACAGCGGCGGCGCGGCTTTTGGGTCGCGGTGCGGCGGGTGGGGCAGGTGACGTGGAAGAGGTGCGGGTGTCGGGTGCTATTGAGTTTAACGGTGGCGAACTCATCATTGGCAATAATGGTATTCAGGAAACAATGATGGCTAACGATTCTGTTGGTCTTGATCAACTGTCTGCCACGGGAACACCATCGTCATCAAATTTCCTAAGAGGCGATAATACATGGGCGACACCTTCAGGAAGCAGTCTTGATCCCGTCCCTGACGTTTTCTATGACGGTGCAGGCGGTCAGACCATGAACTCCACGACGGCGTTCACGGTGAATCTCGATACACGGGAACTGACAGACAGCAACTACACGTTGTCAGCCGATATAGTTACGATCGTTGCGGCAGGAACTTACGTTATTAGTTTTTGCACGACAATGAACGCCAACGCCAACGTTGGCACAACGCGAGGCGGGTGGGAGTCGTTTATCGAGGCAGAGCCGTCAGGTGGAGGCGGTTACTCGCTTGCCTCTCGGTCACTTCGGGACACGCGGTATTGGCGTGAATCGGCGCACTACACTTCGACAGGAGCGTCGGGTATCTACGTGGCGGCGGCTAACGACAAGATCAGGTTGAGAACACGGTATACTGAGGCAGCGACCGCGGCGTTTCCACTCGTGGCGGACTATTCGTGGGTGGCGATTCACAGGATTGCATAGATGGCAGATCAAACTACCAACACAGCACTGAAAACGACTGATCATTCACGGTTTGGCGTCGGCGGGATCCTGACCACGCCATACTACGACCAGACAAACGGCTGGGCAGTCCTGTCGAAAAACCACTTGTGCGTCCCGTTTACCGATAACTGGTTCAAACCCTCGACTCGGTACGTAGTAAGTTTTGCTCACAAGCTCGCAGCGTTTGTGAATGACGCAGCGATCGACACGGGGGTCTCTACAACGACACTTAACAGCGCGTCCGCGGTCTTTTCAGCAGGAGACGTCGGTCGTGCGGTCACGATCGAGGGTGCCGGTGCAGCCGGTGCGGATCTGGTCACAACAATTGCTACGTACACGTCACCGACAGTGGTTGAGATCACTGATGCCGCGTCCACGACCGTTAGCGGGGCGACAGCGACGTTCGGAGTTGATGACTGGGACTACGACACCCAGCCCAGTCTCGAGGCTGGGCTCTGGGACAACTCGGCAGGTCAGCGGAAATGGATGGAAGGCACGGCAGTCGAGTTGACCGCAGTAACCCAAGGCACGCCCGCGACCCCTACCAGCCGCGATTACAAGGTCGTGGTCAAAACCGACTGGGGAGACACTCTCGAGTCCGAGGCCGTGACGGTCGCGGACACCCCTGCCGACGGCGAGTTTGACACTGACACCTACGTGCTGCTGACCGCGACCCGCATCACAGGAGCGGTCGAGTATGCGTTCTATCGCGAGACAGCAGGTACGTTTGAACTGCTCAGGGAGGTCTACCCGCAGCGGCAATGGAAAGACCGCGACAGCACGCTCAAAACGGTCGTGGGGTACCCAACTGCAGATTTCAGGCACGCTCGTGCACACAGGCTCGCTACGAGTCGGTTTTTCCTGCCGGCCGAGCAATGGGCTCGCACTTCATTCGCAATTGATGTCGCCGCTTCGTATGACAAGAGCAAGACAACCGACAAACAATGGTTTCGGATCGGACTTACGGGGCAGCTCATCGGTGCGGGGTTGAAACTCTACCTTGACCAGATCTCGGTGGATGCAAAACGGGGCTTCTTTACACCCAGCCCTGTTGATTTTTTGGCAAAGAGATCCGCGTCTTCCGCCCCGACGTCAGGGGATCAGGGTAACGTAAACACAGGCGGAGGCGGCATCGTGTTGCCGCCATGGGGCACCATCGGTCGGGACGGTATTCCGGACTTTTAGTGGACGATTCGCTTTTTCGGGTGTAAAATTATCGCGATGTTTGGTTACTTTTCTTCATCTCTACCGCCTTTTGCAGCCTTGATAGCGGGTCGTATAAGGCGGTTTTTTCCTCTTGGAGCTTTATCATGATACGAAATGGAACGACGTCGGCTGGAGCGGCAGACGCGACCCTGTCGGATAGTATCTTTGGGTTCGACTTTAAGAACTGCTCAGATACCGACATGTGGGTTCACGTCGACGCTGCCAGCGCGGCAGCTGCGGTTGGCACTGGCGTGCTTGTAGCCGCAGGCGAAAGCCACAACTTCAAGCGCGACCGGAACGAGGACGTGAGCGTATATTGCGCGTCCGCCAGTAAGAACTACTCGATTCAGGAAGTGTAAACGCAGTACAGGGCAAATGCACTACGTTAAGAACCTACTAAAACGGGCTGGGCAGCGTGCGAACGGTGCCCAGTTGCCCTCGTCTGCAGGGGTGCTCGGCGGTGGGCTGGGCGCTCCGTTGGTATCGGCAACGAAAGCAGGGGCAGCAGGCGTCACGTTGTACTATGAAGGCGTAACAGGTAACCCGTTCACGACTCAGGCATTTGCATCGTTTAATCAGGGCGGCAAGATCGGGTACAGGGACAAAACAGGCATCAAGGGAGCCAGTGACTCGATTTACGCATCACAGACCGTGGTCGTGAACAACAGCATGATGGCATTTTACGTGATTTAGGAGAGGGGACGATGTCGAAAAACGGCTTAGGGTTTAGCGTAGGAGGTCACGGAGGCGGAGGCGGAGGCGGTAGCGGTGGCTTAAGCTACACCTCCCCAACTTTGAATGCGATCCCGAAATCAGACGGGGCATCGGGACTAACCGACTCGTCCTTGAGCGACAGTGGTTCTCTAGTCACGTCCACGTCAAATATCAACATTAGTGGAGCGACTGCCGCGTACCAGCTTGACGGCGTAAGTTCTCTCTATTTGTCCGCAGGGGCTTTGTGGCTGAACAACGGCACGAAGAATACAATCATTCAATCTGCCGCTGAGGTTCGCTTGGTTGACCCTGTTTGGATTTACAGTCTGACGGCTACCGACGATGCGCTCCAGATAGACCTTGCTAGTGGTCACTCAGGGGACGCGATCATAGTCAATTCGTTTGGCGGATCAGGTGGTGATCTGTTCAGGGTTAATTCCGCAGGACGCATCGGGATGGATCACACGTCATTCGGAACTGCAACACCGCAGGTTCAATTCGATGATGGTGCAGGGGATACCTATCCGAGCGGTGTTGGACTAGTAACGTCAAGTATTGCTTCGTTACAAGTTGGTAGCGGAGGAAATAACTATGCCCTGCATGTCGCCGCAAATAGCGTCGCTCATCGTTTATCAGGTGCAGGTGGATATGCGTGGCGCACGCGTTTAAGCGGGTCGGATGTCTTCGTAGACCATCCTGTTAACGGTCATATTGTTTTTTACAATGCAGGTACTACTACGCACAGCGGTTCTATCGACGCAGGGATTAAACGTGGTGGGGCGAACACGATGAAGATTACTGATGGCTCGACAGGGGACGGTAAACTGCTCGTAGGTGGATTGACCCACCTCGGCAAAACCGCAACCACTGCTGACCCGACCACGACAGAATATCCGAACGATGAGGATTGGGGAGTTCACGAGAACACCACCTCGGGAAATATCTTTTTGGCTTATAATGACGGGGGAACGATCAGAAAAGTTCAGCTTACCTAAAAAGGAGTAAACATGGCACGAATAGATGATTTAAGAGCAGATTTTTTGGCGAAGGTGAAGCCCGCCTTGGCGAGCTTTATCATGGATAATTTTCCCGCGTCAGGGGCAAAAATTACCCGCTCGAAGATCAACAATGCTCTGAGTGAGGGCAGGGGGTGGACAGCGGATGTGGATGATGGTGCAGGCGGCACGATCCCGAACCCTGTTGCGAAGTCCGACCATTTCATTTACACGCAGTTGTTCAACTTTTTGATCAGGGAGCACAAGGCGGGAAGCAAAGTCGTAAAAGAGAATGCCAATTCGACTGCGGGAGATGATATGGATGACGAAAACTAAAGAAGCACCTGCATATCTCTCTTATGAAGAGGTTTCAACTTCCGCGTCTGCATTCATGCGCCTGACATCCCTCTCCCTAACCGCAGAGCAACACGCCGCGCTTCGCAGGTTGGGTGAGAAGATGCAAAAAGAGATTGAGCACTTCAGGGATTTCGAGAAGCGCTTGAGCAGGGAACTAGGTATCCGGCTCGAGAAAATGCAGGACGCTAAGTACGTCGCAGATCTTGATACGGATAAGCTCGACGAGTTCAACGAGCGAATGAAAAAGTGGAGCAGGGGGAGCACTGAGATTCCCATGCCCAAGCAGAAAATTCCGTGGGCGTCACTCAGCGAGGCTTACGAGGACAAAGTGATCGGCGTCGATATGAACCTGTCATGGTTGATTGATTTTCCTGAAGTAGAGGAAAAGACTGATGATTGGAGTGCATTTTAACGCGGTAAGGAGACCGATATGGCAACATTGATAACGATACTGGGGATCGCTCTCGCGGCGGTCAGTGTTTATGTGATCGTAGGCAAAAGCAGGGGCTGGTTCCCTTTCAAGGGAGACGCAAAAGAACCCACTACCCGTGACGTTGCGGATACCTTCTCGTGGGTAGCCAACAGCCCGAACGGGCAAAAAATATATGCCCCGACTGGAGACGGCGGTGTCAGAGTGCTAAAGGACATGCTGGTACATGCCGATTCAGGGCTTGAGCAAACAGTCCTTAACGTGATCCACCTTTACACGCTGACTGGCGAGCAGAAAGAGGAGGGCAAGAAGGCAGGGTTTACAGAAGCCCAGATCAGGGCGCACCTTGACCCGAACAAATGTGAGGTCGCTATTATGCCTTCTGTTCTGGCGCCTAAGTCGCAACTGCCCGCCTACAAGGTCAAGATCCCGAACGGCGATCCAAGAAAGGGAAGCCCTTACGATTATGACGGCTACATGTATTTAGCAGGCGAATACATTGGTGACACGGAACGCCCGCACCTCATCGCGGTAGCCGATCCGAAATCACCGGAACACTATCAGCATTTCGGGCTTGTTAACCAGCACGAGCGTGAGCATGACGCTGACCGGCTGGTCAATCATCCGCGTTTCATTCAGGGGGGTCAGGCTCATGACCATCCGTTGTACGCGAACGCGCCGAGGGACGGGGCACTTGCGTTCTTTGAGGAAGAAGACTCCTTCCAGATTGTTTTGAGGTAATTACTATGGGTGGCGACAACAGTGTAAACAGGGATGCCCAGAGGGCGCAGGCTGCTGAAGAGCGGCGCCGGACAGAGATCTGGACTCAGGCGCAGCAACCCTCGGAGGCAGAGGTTCGTTTCAATGATCAGGCACGGGAGTGGAACGAATGGATCCAAGGTCGTAACTACGCCGAGCCGCCTCCCAGCTCTTTTCTCAACTTTGACCTCTACATGCCCGCCCAGCAGGAGCAGATCCGTGCCCGCATGGCGGACATTCAGGGTGTCGGCGCAGCGAACCTCGGTCGCGGCGAAGGCAAAAACGTGGCTGGTGAGATCGTCCGTGAGCAGCTCGCTAACGAAGCCGCCCAGTCTCAGGCGGCGAGCTATGAAAACGCGGTCGCGGCTCAAGACATGTATTACAAGACTGGCGCCCTGCCATGGGCTCAAATGCAGCAGTCGCGAAACTTCAACCTTCTTGGCAATACTTCACAGATGGCGCAGCATTATGGCGACCTGCGTGCCCAGACCCGCAGCCGCGGTCTTGGCGGGATGATACTAGGGGGAGCTCTCGGTATAGGTAGTGCCGCACTTCAACGATGGTAGATGAAGCACTTCAGGCACAAAAACGGCAACGGCAAGAAGTACGGAGACGCCGATGTCAGCCAGAGCACGTATCTCGACCGTGATTCCTACTGCGGCGAGGGAACTTACGTCTGGCAGTCAGCGATCGTCCGGTCAGGCGTTGTCAACCGCGCCGAAATAGACCTTTCCCAGATCAAGAACTCAATTATCCGTCAGGCAATCGTCAACCAGTCCACGGTTGTTAATAGTTCATTTGACGGTAAATCTCGCATTAAAGGATCGACGCTGTATAATACGAGCGTCCACGGGACACTGACCGCCCGAGGTGCCCGTTTTGAAAACTGCGTTATCCAAGGCAATCCCACCGTGCTTTCAGGTGCTGTCTGCCAGAACATCATTATCCATAGCCGGATGAGGCTGGGCGAGGGGTACTGGGACAAACCCCCTCGCTATACCGAGATCAAGACCGACAACGGATCCAGCTTCGGCGTGACCGAAGCAAAAGACGGATATGCGTTCATCGGGTGCACTGCCAAGCCCATGGCAGACTGGATCCGGAAACGCACACTCTGGGCGAAAGTAGACCAGTGGGACAGAGAAACCCGTGAGAGCCTGCGCCTGACCTTTGAGAAATGGATGGATACTCCTTATGGCAAACCTGTTTGAATATTTTCTCCACCAGCTAGAACAACCTAAAAAGCGCCCCAGTGACATGATGAACCGCGTCAAGTTGCCGGCAGCAGCTCGGGACATGCCTGCGCTCACCGGCGATGAGGATGACAAGAAAGGTCAAATCAAAAAGGTAGACACGTTCAAACCTAGCGACAACAAAGAGCCGGAGATCGAAGGCGCCACAGTGACCGCCGCCGCCAAGAAGACCGCGGAAGAGCCGATCGATCTTTCCAAGAGGGACGACAAGAAGTACGAGACTTCAGTAGAGGTCGTAGACCAAAAACAGGTTCAACGGGACGCGTTAGACCGTGTGAATGGTGTCACTAGGCGCACCAGACAATTGGATAATCTTGAGAACTTTGGCATGCCTCAACCTTCTGATGTTGTCGATCCGCGCACTGAGGCCGCGACAGATGATGTGGGCGGAATGCCGTTCGACGAGTCTCCTGATCCGGAGGCGTGGCAGCAGGGAGTTGAGCTGACCGCCCTGCCTTCAGATACCGCACCGCCGGTCGAGGGAGCGACGATTACTAAGCTCAGTAGGCTCGAAGCAGCCCGTAATGATCTAGCAGAACTCAGGCGGAGTAAGCCGACACGGGACGATGCAGGCAAGGGGTTCTGGGGTCTCGTTGGCGACATGTTCCGAGAAGCTGTCATTGGCGGCGGGGAGGCATGGCGCATGAGCGGCGGCGATACCGGAGCCACGATCGGCGGAATGATTGGCGGGGCTGGAGTGGGTGCATGGAAACCCGAGGCGCAAAAACTCCGCCAGTGGGAACGCAAGAAGGCAGAGAAAGAGGCAGAGGTTGACGAGTTGCAGGAAGAGGATCTCCGTTTCCGCCAGCAACAGCGTGCAAAAAGAGCTGAAGACCGTGAAGAGCGGCGCGTAAAAGTCAGTGAAGAGTCCGCAAAAAGCCTGAAAGAAGATCGGGTCGAACGCCGTAAAGAACGCGAAAAGAAAAATAAGAGTATCAGGTGGTTCAAATGGAGGAACAACAGGAAGAAGTTTGACCACAAGAATGCGACCAAGTCAGACATTGACTTCCTGAAAGAGTACGGCAAGACCCCAGAAGACGTCGGGTCGTGGGACGAGACAAAGCCGAATGTTCGGGTGGTTGCCGGAACCAGTTACCAGTGGGACGGTACACGGGGTGTCTGGACGGCGGCGAAAGGGTTGCCTGATGACGCATCGAAGAAGCTCATAAGCTACGAGGTGACGTACACAGACCCAGAGACCGGCGAGACCCGCGTACTGGGCACATACGAGGTTCCGCAGGTCAAAGCAGCGGAGTTTCAAGCAGCGATCGGGATGCAGGGTCGCAAAGCAAGAGCAACCAAGAACCGTCAGGATGACAGGCTGGAGGCACGGAGGCGAGAGTTCAGCGCTAGGATGAAGGCGTGGTACGCAGGATGGAAAGTCCGGCGTGATAATGCGAAGTCTGCAATGGAGCGCCGGAAGGTCTTGAATGAATACACCGAGATGGCGAAAGCGATCCGGAGAGCCAATGCGCTGGACAGGACTAGCGGTAAAGGCGGAATGAGCGACGAAGAGCTAGACAAAGAACTGGAGAAGTTCCCGCAATAGATGGACGGAAACATTGAAGACAGCGCACTGATGAAGGTGTTTGACGCGGATCCAAACGATCCACTCGCGCCGGTCGATAACATGGATGCCATCAATGCCGGCGACTCGGCATTGATGCGCGTGTTCGACGACATCAAGCCGTCGAAGCCCCGCCGGATCGGTCGCGGCAAGGCTCGCAGACCGCAGAATACCGACACCCGCACATCCCGCGACATGGCTCGCCTTGCCCGCAGTTATGGTTTCAGGGTCGGATCTCTGGTTCGTAGTGCAGCATCAGCAAAAAAACAAGGGATCTATAACAGGGGTAGCCTTCACCCTTACGGTCGCGCTCTGGACGTTAAGGTCAAAGGCAAGTCTGACGAGGAGATCGGTGAACTTGTAGCAGCAATGCTCAAGGCTGGTTACCGTCTCGTTGACGAGCGCAAACCGATCAAGGGTGTCCGGCAAAGCGGTGCCCACCTCCACTTCGAGGTGAACGACCGCAGGGAGTCCACAATTCCCGAGGGCAGGACATTCGGGCGCTACACCCGTGACCAGATCGTCGCACTGGATGAGGCGAGGTTTGGCGGTGAGATGCCAGAACTGACGCCGACCAGCTCCGGATCCGCGTTGATGGACGTGTTTGACGAAACACCCGAGGTCAGCGGGCAAATGTCATATGTCCCGAACGCGAAACCGACCCAGACCCGACCCGAGCAGAGGTCACGGGCGAGCCGTGACGACGCGATGGAGTTTGAGCCTATTCGTGTGTATTTCCCGACCTCGATCACGCGGGACGGTGGAGGGCTTCGGACAGATCTGTCATCCAAAATCGCGTATGCGGTTATGGAGAAATATCCGCAGTTCGCGGCAGATGAACGGATTCGGGCGAAGGTGGTTGAATTTTTCGCCAATCGCCCGATCCATGACGCAGCAACCAACAGTCCGATCGGTGATAAGCACCTTGAGAAGATCTACGAGAAGTTCGGCTCAGAAGCCTATTACGATCTGATGCCGGAAGACATGATCGCACTGAAAAATTACGTGCGGTACAGGTCGGCTGTTGAGGGCGGGATCGTTGACAATACGAAGGATACGCTTTTTGAGTTTGCTGATGAGCAAAGAGCGCGGGTCAATGAATACCAGAACATGTACTACAAGGTCGCGCAGGAAACCTCCTCGCCGGTTATTGCCAGAGCAGTTACTGACCGGTCGTTTGGGTTGATCACCGACGAGGAGGCGCGACAGATTATTGGCAACGAGGAGCAAGCCCTTGTTGAGTTTGACGACCGGAATAATTTTTATGCCCAGCTCGCTGGATATGCCGAGATGGCAGGGCAAGCCGCGCTCGGTCTTGCTGGAACCGCTGCGGTAGGACGGTTCCTTCCTGCAGGTACGGGCGCACCGAACGTGGTTGATTCGGCGCAGAAGCTCAACGAAAAAGATGCTGCCAACCGGAGTCAGGAATGGCTCGACACTTGGCGCCAAGATGCGCTCATGCAGTACGGGTCGATTACTGAAGCTATAGCAGAGCAGCGGCGCCTCGAGCAGAAGTACGCCAGCGCCCCTTTCTCGTCCGCTTTGTGGCATGGCACCAACCGGTTCTTCGGCTACCTTGCCCAACTCCCCGCAACAGCAATGGAGGGGCTCGCGGTCGGGCAGGAGTTCACGACCGGCGGGATGCTGCCGGTGGAAGATAATCCGCTCTGGCAGATGGCAGACCATTGGCGCAATATGGTCGAGTCCAAGTACAACCCTGATTACGATGACAGTTATGCCGCGATCCTTGGCGAGGGTATCGGGCAATTGGTCGCGCAGTTCAGCCTCGCCCCGTTCACGGGCGGCATGTCACTACTGCTGCCGGTCGCCGAGGGCGGTGTCAGCCAGTTCAAAGAAGCAAAAGACAGGAACGCCTCAATGTCCCAGCGACAGATCGCAGGGGCGATCGGCGGGATCGCCGCAGTGCCGGAAGTTCTGTTGCACGCGAAGTGGGGCAAGGTGCTCTTGCCCGCGAAGATGCAGAAGCTGATCGATGGTTTCGCCCAAGGTCTCGCAGCGAAGTTCGCTCGTCAGGGAATGAGTAAAGCCCGTACCGAGCAAATGACCAAAGTGGCGATGAGACCGTTCATCCGCCGCTTGATGGAAGAGCGACCGGACGCGATGCAGGCATTGATGACTGCCGGTCGTTTGGCGAAAGGCGCAGCAAAAGGCGCCCCACAGGAGATGGGGCAGGAGCAGGTCGAGCAGATTGTCAATACTGCATACGCCTCGACGACATACAATCCTGATGTTACGTGGCGCGATTTCCTGCTGGGCGGAAAAGAATTACTCGCAATCGGAATTATAGGTGGTCTGGGAGGCGGCTTCGGCGGTCTGACCCAGAACATGTCGGACGCCGAGCTCAAGCGTGCAGAAAACGTTGTTGAGGAGGCAATCTCGCGTGGACTGATCACGCCTGAGCAAGGCGCCGCAATTCTTGAAGAGCGCGATGTCGAGCAAGACCGCAGGATGCGGCTCAAGGTGCTTGGCGAGATGGGGCAGACAGAAATGTTCCCCGTGGAACGCACCCCCGAAGCCCCTGAAACGATCCAGCGCCAGCTCGACGCGATCGGCAAGGGCAACCGGAAGGTCGTTGTCCTTCCCCCGACTCCGGAAGGTAAGAAGGCGGAGGTTCCAGAACTTCACGATCTCCAGACCGTGGACACTGATGTCGGGCAGGTCGTCTTCAATCCTGAGTTGACCAGCAAGGAAGACGTTGTTGCCAAGACAAAAGACGGGACTCTCTGGGAGTGGCAAGGGATTGTCGCACCCGAGTCCGAGTCCACGACGACCGGCATGGTCGCCCGCGATCAGGAAGGACTGGAGCTGATGAGCGTGTACACGACTCCCGAGCAGGCAGAAGCTCAGGAGAAAGAGATCCGCGCCCAGTTCCCTGACGCCCAGATCGCGATCGGTGAAGCTGCCGAGATGGAACCGGAGATCGTCGCCGAGCGTGAGCTGGCACAGATCGCCCGTGGAGACATTCAGCCCCCGACCCCGACAAAGACGGTGGCGAAGGCGACCGAAAAAGACATCGAGGTCGAGACAGCGAAAACTGCTGCAGAGACCGCTGCCAAGGCAGTATCAAAAGTACCAAAAGTCACTGATGCTGAACCTGTGATCAAGATGACGGACGCCGAGCCGGTCGTGGATCTCAAGGACAAGCGTGTCAAGGGACAAAAGAAAAAAGATGTCCCCCAAGAGATTGAGCCTGCCAAAGCAGTCCGCATGGGCGAGGTCAGGGAAGCCCTCGGCATGGAGCCGAAGAAGGGGCTTAAAACGGTGCAGGAAGCCCCTGAACTTGCTGGAGCTGAAGACCGTACCCCGATTGAAGAGTACGCAAAAAACGTAGACGATACAGCGTACACAGTGGCAGGCGTAACGTTTGATGATCATAAAGGGCGTGGGGCGATCCCGCTCAATCGTAATGTGGATTATCAGGGCTTTGTCACTTTTATGAAACCCTCCGAGTTCTTGCGGCTGAACCCTGCTATCGAGGGGCAGCGACCTACTAAAACCGCTTCGCGTGACAAGTTACTTGATACGCGACTTGGGACTCCTATGCTTGAGGTCAATGTTAGAGACAATGGGATTCTTGAGGTTGCGGCACATGAAGGTCGTCATCGGGTCAGTGCGTTTCTGGCTGAGAAGGGGGATATCCCAATCCCTGTCAAGATGTTTGGGCGAGGCGCGTATGACCGTGCTCGACACTGGGACAAAACAACAGTATTTCGCCCTATTGCTCCTGACCCACGCGGCGGTCGTGGTGGACTACTGATAAGTGAGGCTCCGCGTATTCTTCAGGGCGAGATTCTGCGATCACCTGTGGAACAAGAGCGGCAAGGGCAAATCCTGAAGAAGGTTACAGCGAAGCCTGATCCGGCAAAAGGCGCGGTCAATATCATGGAGGCGCCCGCCCAGCCGCGCACCGGCAACAAGAAGCAGGACGCGCTGACCGCCGCCCGATACGTGCAGGAAGCAGCCCCGTCGATGCTCAAAAAACCGCTCTCGGAGGCTACGGATGCGGAGATCATCAACGCGATCGTCACCCAGATTGTCGCCGAGCATAACTACTGGCAGCAGACCGAGCGCGGCAAGAAGTACGTCTCGTTCTACAAGGACGATATTAAGAAGGCGAATCGGGATCTCAGAAAGTGGGTACGTGAACGCTACAACGGCAGGCGGCTCAAAAAGGCAGAGGTCGAGCTTTACCACTTCCTGAGTTCTGCGACAGCCGGTCAGACGGCACCGATCGCAGACGCGAACATCGGTCTCCATGCATTTGACCACTATCTGGCGACCGGCGAGATCACGGCGTTTGACCCGTCGAGGATCAAGACCCTCTGGGAAACCAAGGCTGGCGGTCGTCGTGATACTCACCACCTGATGTTCGATCAGGACGGGAACCCCGTGTCCGGTCAGTTCTCAAGAACGATCCAGAAAGGCGCGATAAAGCGTCTGAACCAGCTGATCGGCCAGCAGACGGGCTCTGACATACAAAAACTGCAAAAAGCGATGAGGCTCCTCCATAAGCCCCAGAAGCCGTCATTCTTCAAGCAGTTCGTGAAGCTGATCACGCCTCACGAGTACCTCTCGCGTGACACAGGCGGCTTGGGTATCTTCAGTGTCGGCAACTGGGTGAAACTCGGATCCTACTGGCTCAACAGGGTTGGCAACTTCGATACCATCACCAAGGACATGTGGGCAGGTCGGACGATGATGCGCCAGACAGGCGAGCCCCTGATCATCAAGAATACGAACGGCAAGGATGCTGTCGTTGGTGAGCCGTGGAAAGCGAACGTCACCAACCTGCCGCGCAGAACGGTGGTCGATGAAGCGTGGATGAGGGCTGCGAAACGTCTCAAGATTGCCCCTGCCGAGTTGCAGGAGCGGATGTGGGACTTTGAGCAGATGGTCTGGGAACATGCTGGCTTTCCGGTTGACCCCTCCGGCACTATCAGCGAAGGGCTGAACCGCGGGATCGAAGAGATCGCGAAGGTCGAGAATCAGGTCGGCGGTGGTCGCGCCTACGCGACAGTAGCCGCAGCCCCGCTTGAAAAAGGAACGGTTCAGAACCCCGTTGAGCACAAGCGATTCGAGCAGGAGTACTACAAGGAGTTCAAAGCCCTTGCCGATGACCTGATCACAAAGCTCAAACTGACCAACCACTCACCGGATCAGGATCCGCGCACTACAGGTCTGTACGGGCTGAGCAGTCCGGACTTTGAAGAGTCGCTGGTATACGAGGTCAGCTCGGACAGCCAACTCGATGTGGATGTGTTCGCCGCCCTGCTCGGGTCTCTCGCTCCGGAGATCCAAGAGACGGTCATGAAGAACCAGTACAAGGCGAACGGCAAGCATGCCGAGTTCCGGATCAGGTTCCGGTCGCCCGAACTGGTCAAGCAGGCTCTGGAGAAGCGAAAGGGCTACGGGATCGGGGGTTTGTCTTTACGCAACGCTGAGAACGAGCTTATAATAGTAACGGAGACGCAGGCGGAAAAAGACAATGTCGTCCGCTTCATTGAT
>JAAUYH010004884.1_pt1 | contig 46612 bp, 53 predicted proteins | sample 7278061 | NCBI WGS metagenome assembly JAAUYH01 (sample SAMN14350203, study PRJNA611818) | marine sediment metagenome | isolation source: surface marine sediment (0.6m) | place: French Polynesia: Moorea | collected 2018-08
TTGTAGTTGAACAAGGTCTCGGTAATCACCACGCCGGTCAACAGATATGGAATCTGAAGAATGATGATTGTGAACGGGGCGATTAGCGCATTTCGCAGCGCATGTTTAAATACAACGCCCCAGAAAGACACACCTTTCAAACGGGCGGTCCGAATATATTGCGCTGTCATGACCTCCGCCATGGAGGCACGGGTCATCCGGGCGATGTAACCAATGTTAAACAGCGCGATGGTCAGCACAGGCAAGGTGAAATTCGACAAATCCGGCGCAGTCATCGCTTGTGCTGCCGAGCCTTTGACCCACTTTAAGCCAACCGCACTGGATGCAAAAATCGCAATAAGCACTACGCCCGAGACATATTCTGGTGTGGCAGAAGAAAGAATGGAGAATGTGGAAACGCTGCGATCTGTTTTTGAGCCCTCTTTCATCCCAGCAAAAATTCCGAGGATGAGCGCAACTGGTACCGTGATAATCAACGCCCACATCATGAGGAAGCCCGTCAACTTCAACCGGTTCCATAAAAGAGGCCCTGCGTTGTCTTTAGAAACCGTTGAGTAACCCCAGTCACCCTGAAGGATGCCACAATATTTTGGTGCATCTTCTACTGCCGTGCCTTTTCGCGCGCATCTCGCACGTGTTTCCCCATCTGATCCTTCAATCACATAACCCGGTACAACGCCCAGCCATTCGCCATATTTGACGAAGACATTCCGTGTATATCCGCGATTGTCCAACCATGTCTGAACCTGCTCTTCCGACATGCGGAAGTTGCCCTGTGTCTTGGCAAGCTTTTCAAGATTTGGATAAAGGTTCGTCAGAAAAAAGACGACAAACGTCAAGCATAGCGCCGTCAGAATCATGATTCCGGTACGGCGGGCGATAAACTGTAACATGGGCTCCCCGGGGTTTGGCCTGTATTAGCCTGACGCAGCTCTTTAAAACTCCTGCGTCAAAAAAGGCCGCCCAAGTGGGCGGCCTAAATTTTCAGTCTGATCAGGCTTTCCAGCCCCACTTGTAGACCTGTGGCAGATACGCAATGTGCATATCCACACCCACCATGTCCGGCTTGTGGTGACGTGAAATCGTCCGCCAGTATGGCTGGATGGTCACACCTTCATCGACCATGATCTTCTGGATTTTCGCCATCACAACGCGGCGCTTGTCTGCATCCGCGATTGAGTTTGCTTCAGCAAGCAGGCTGTCAAACTCGGCATTGGCGAAACCGGACTCGTTCCATGCTTCACCAGAACGGTAAGCAAGACCCAAAACCTGTGTGCCAAGAGGACGGTGGTTCCAGTTGGTTGATGAGAACGGATATTTCGCCCAGTCATTCCAGAATGTTGAACCCGGAAGAACGGTACGCTTCACTTTAATGCCGGCGTCACGCAACTGGGCAGCAACTGCATCAGTTGTGTTTTTGCGCCAGTCATCATCGATTGACTGAAGCTCATGCTCGTAGTCAGCCATGCCAGCTTCGGCCATAAGTGCCTTCGCACCAGCAGGATCATGTGGAATGCGTCCAACAGCAGGATCATGCTCAGGGTGAACCGGACCAACATGCTGGTTGTTAGCAGCAATACCCTTGCCGGCAACACCAAGGTCCAGACAGACCTGGTTATCAACCGCCATAGCAAGCGCTTTACGAACCCGCACATCGCCATATGGCTCAGCAGTCTGGTTAGGACGAATAACGATGGTCGCACCAGAAACAACGTCGGAGCGTGTGAGGCCAAGACCATCCATAACATCGGAGAATTCACCGACTGATTCCCAGTTCATGTCGATTTCGTCAGCTTCGTAAGCTGCTACGAATGCAGAAGAGTCTGTGCCGTAGTCAATGAACTCGATACGGTCGATAAAAGCGCCCTTGCCTTCTTTATAACCCCACCAGTCAAAACCTTCATTACGAACAACAACGCCTTTAACACCTACTTCAAGGCTCTCAGGCTTGTATGGGCCAGTACCAACAGCGGTACCCATCATATCTTCAGGATTGTGGCTTGAGTGCACAATCGCTGCCGGATAATCGGCCATGCCAGCAATCAGAGTAATGTCGGGCTTTGGCAGGTTCAGTTTAACGGTATGGCTGTCGACGACTTCAATCGCACCTGGAAGCGCTTTATTGTCTTCACCGATCAGAATTGCGAAACGACCAGCCATTGAGTTACCCTCAACGTCTTTCTCGCACCAGCCATTGATGTTGCGCGCAACATCTTCAGCAGTGAAATCATCACCATTGTTCCACTTCACGCCCTTGCGGACTTTCAAAGTGTACTCAGTGGCTTCATCGTTAATATCCCAGCCCTCAAGAAGCATAGGCTTGAAGGTACCGTCCGAATTGTATTCAACGAGATACTCAAGCCAGCCAGCTGTGTATGTCGCAATCTGTGTCCAGTCATAGGTGCGTGGATCTTTCAGAGCGCGAACTTCCATCTGCATGCGGATCGTTCCGCCTTGCTTTGCAGCAGCATGAGCTTCGGTAGGCGCAGCCAAACCAAGAGCGCCATATGCAGCGGCAGTGGTCATGCCAAATGCACTTGCGTAAGCCAAAAACTCACGACGAGAAATTTTACCCGATTTAGCATCCTCAACGAACTGAGGAATATACGGATGTGTGGTGTTTGATTTTGTCATTTGATTGTTTTCCTCCCAACAAATGAGCTCATATATTTGCATGTCGCTATTGCAATCGCAAGCGAGGTTACATTTTGAGACTTCAAATCTAACCGTAAGATGCGAATCCTCTTGTCGCAATCCGAACAGAAATCATGTCGCAGCCAAAACGTCTGCCGATTCACATGTCGTCTTTCCCGGGTTTCGGTTGAACAGCGACAGTGTCGTTTTCGATATTTTCCAGGCGGAGCACGTCCCTGTCAGCCGTATGCCCGCTCCAGGTAAATGACTTGTAGTCAAAACCATGGCGGATTGTCGGTTTGATCACTTCGAAATAGGGGGAAAGATCAAAGTCACGCGGCGCAAACAATGAATGGTGCCGAATGTGCATGATCTCCCGACGAGAGTAGTTTGAAATAGCCTTGGTGCGGCCGGGTGCCCGGGTGATCTCGGGCAAGATCGGATACTTTACAGATTGATACGCCTGGGCAATTAACGAAGAGCAGATTGCCTTGGTAGGGGACGAAGAACCAAAGGCAAGCATGCGTCTGCGCCAACGTACCGGCACAGGTGGCGTCGGAAAAAAATACCGAAGCAAATCAAAGATGTTTTTCACATCATATTGAAGTCCGATTTTGCCCACCATGAATGCCACGACCTTCTGGCGATCTTCCGGAGTGAGACCAACCGGTCTGCATATCCTTGTGTTGTAGGTTTCGTAGCGGGTCAGCGGCGCTGAGACACATCCCTCGCCAAGATTGGCCTCAACAAGGCAATGACGTTCGCCGTCTTCCTCATATGTCTCCAACACATCGCCGACGTAAATCGCTGCATGCGACCATGTTGACTGGGTCAGGTACTTGATCACAGCCGAGATATGTTGATTGCCCTCGACCAGAAGCACGTCTCCGGGCTGCAGCGTCTTTGACAGTGTTTCGAAGTCAGATGGTGTATAAGGCGTATACCCCGAACTTTGACGGACCAATTTACCAGCCAGGCGTTTGCCAATGGCTTCGAGCAGCTTTTCAAACAAGCCGGGTTTTTGATCTCTTTCCGTCATCATCCATCGCTTTGCGCCACTTATTAGAGGTCGTTAGCATTTTGACGTTTTCCAATCAAAGGTTGGTAAATTCAACGCGATCAGCGGAATTGCGAAGTCGGCACAGACCTGAATAAGAAATCATTTACTCTAATAGATGACTGCATCAAATGGGCAGTTTAATTGGATATTTTTGATCACTATATACAAATTACAATGATTTATTTGATTATCCCGATAATACTTTTTTCGATATTCTGGCTTCTATTTTCTTTAATATATAGCCTGGGAAACACGTCATTTTCTCAAACCGGCAGAATCACGCATCTAAGGCTATTGTGTTCAGTCATTATGACTTCAATGGCGAGAGAAAAGAAGCTTACACTATCTGTTATTGGCCGGGTAACACGATTGACCGTTCTGTTTTCCAAAACTTCGGCAACTGTTCTGCTGCCGCTTATAACAAGAGCTCAGAAAAAATCGTCCAAGGAACTGTTGTCGCTGTTCCATGAATATGACTCCGAGGCCGAGATTATTGATGGTTACACAGAAACTGTTGCAATTCGCGCGCGATTGAAGGGCTCCCACCAAGAAATCGCCGGGAAAATCAGAACTTTGTTCATGAGAACGTTCTCTGTCGCTGAAAACCGCCGAATCCGCTTCGAAACAGTGCCGGAGTCGGTCGATTATGAGCTTCTCGATAAACATTGGGAGCAATTTTACAAGCACGGAGCAGAGGCACCCGTCGCCGCATCAGCTGATCTAACGCCCGGTGACGTGAAAAAGAAAAAAGAAAAGAATGCCGAGCAAAAAAGGGGATGCCTGACTGGTCTCGCTTACATTTTGTTGTGGCCGATTCCCTTTGTTTTTACTTACTACTTGTTCGGTATCAATGCAGCCATTTATGTTGCTTTAGCAATGTGGGCCATTGGGTTGGGATTGAAATTACGTAAAGGCTGGACTGAGTTCAAGTCAGACAAAAGAATCTATAGCTGGCTAGTGCTCCCATTGTTAGCCGGTCTGTCCATACATCAAAGTAATGTTTTCTATTTCCAGTTAATACCGACGGTTTACTGCGTTCTGGTGCTCCTGCTTGGATGTGCTGCATCAATTATGGGACGTCTTCCATTTGTTCCCAAAAAACATCCATCCAACGAAATCAATATTGCAACCATGTCCAAAATCGCATTGTCAGTTTTGTTCTTTATAGCGTGTTTGATTGCAATTTCTTGGAGTGAATATGCCAGAAGGAGTTTTTCGATGGAAAGTTGGGTTTGGTATTATGCCTATTTGAGAATTGAGATCATTCTACTTTTCTTCGTCACAATGTCTCCGGGGATTGTATTACTGGACAATGAGGCTAGCGAAACCAACAAGCGGAAATCTGACGAGACCTAAAAATCAAAGCCTAACTGATTTTCATCTGCTTGTCTTTTCTTCCGGCGATTATGATCCGGCTGTTTTACAGACTTTCGACTCGAGTGCTTTTCCAAAACTGCCTTGGCTGCTTTCCCAAATCCTTTTTCTTTTCGCACAGACCAGATGCGTTCGCGTGCCTCGCGCGCAGATTGTTGATGGTCAATCAGTAGAGAGGGATAGTCACCCGGTGGTGAAGAAAGCCGCCAGGGCTCGTGCAATTCCTTACCCTCCAAATGTTGAAGTTCCGGAACCCATCTTTTTATGAAAACGCCATCCGGGTCCTGATCATACCCCTGCTTGATGGGATTATAGATACGGATTGTGTTGATCCCCGTTGTACCAGACTGCATTTGAACCTGAGGCCAATGAATGCCAGGTTCGTAATCTGTGAACAGGCTGGCGAGCATGTTTCCGCTCTTTTGCCACGGCTGCCAAAAGTGATAGCTTGCGACTGCAGTCACCATGGCTCGCATGCGAAAGTTGAGCCATCCGGTCGCCTGCAATGATCGCATACATGCATCCAGAAACGGCCAGCCGGTTTGCCCCCTGTACCAGCGCTCAAGAAGTTCTTCATCCAGTTCGGTTCTCATACCACGATAGGCCGGGTGCAATTCTTGCCATTCAATTGAAGGGGTCGTTTCAAGTTTTTGAATGAAATGACAATGCCAGTGGAGGCGACCGATGAAAGAAACGAGTGACTGCCGCATTTTCTTGTTAGCAGGATTGTCCCTGTCAAGCTTACCCATTGTTGCAACTGCGGCCTGAAAGCATTCGCGCATAGAAAGCGTGCCATAGGCAAGATGAGCTGAAATTCGGGAACATGCATCTGCGCCGTCAAGCGGAGACGACATGGCTTTACGATAATTTTCGCCCCTGCCGTTCAAGAAACTTGCCAGCAGGTTCAAACCCTCACTTCGGCCACCCTTCTGTCTGTTTAGGCAACCCTCATCAAAATTTGGCATGCAATCAATATCGGTTGTAAATCCACCTGCCCGAACAGCATCAACGACAGCGGTCGGATATTCCTGTCTCGCTGGCAATGGTGCACCAGCCTCAAGCATCATGGCATCCCATCTCGCAGCCCAACCATTGCGGGTATCCAATTTTCTGAAAACGCCATGTTGCATGTGTTCATGAAACGGAATTTTGAGTTGCTTGAGTTTTTGGCCAACCTGTTTGTCGCGTTCAAACGTCCAGAAATTACCGGTTTCCTGATGGGCATGCATCGAACCCGGCTTGAGTATCTGTGCCAGTTTGACAAGCGCGCTCTCGGCCTTGCCCTCAAAACACAACAACGGGATGCCTAGCCGCGCCAGTTGCGGCTGCAATTCCGCCAGGCACTCGCGAATGAACCCCCATTGCCTGTTCGAGGTATCGGACAATGCCCAATAGTCCGGTTCAAAAACATATAACGCAACCACTTTGCCACGTTTTCGCGCCTCGAAGAACGGCACATGATCTTCAAGCCGGATATCGCGTTTCAACCAAACAATATTGAAAACCTCAGACATGGAAACATTATGGGGCAGAGAAACAAGAACCCAAATGCGGCATGACTTCACGCATTTCTGATTGGCACGTCAGACCCTTTTCAGGTGATTGGCACGTTACTGCAAACTCGAAGTAGTTCGTAGCGTCCTGGAATTTACACGTTCAACATAATTCATGCATTATCTCGTTCTTTTTCTCGGCATTACATTCTTTTCACTTTTGACACCCGCTTATGCCTGCGGGGTGAACACCAATTGTGACGTGGCCGATGGCCGATATTACCGGATCATGCTTCCCGAAACTCACGACAAACAAACCCCGAATGGAGCGATTTTTTATGCTCACAGCCTTGGTACGAGTGCTGCCAGTGTCATCAGACGGAAAAGCTATCAGGAAATGGCGTCACGACTGGGGGTAGCGCTGATTGCCCTAAAAGCAGTTGAGAATGACTGGAACGTCAGAAACTCACCTGCGGGCCGGTCTGACCGATCCTCAAATGAGTTTTCTTATCTTGATAACGTGATCGATGATGTTGTCCGACGCTTTGCGGTTGATCGTGATCGCATTGTGCTTGCCGGCGGATCTGTGGGCGGCACCTTCACCTGGACCATGGCCTGTACCGGTATAAATCGCTTTGCGGGATATATTCCACTTGGAGGAACCTATTGGCTGAACCCGCCTGAAGACTGCAGCGCACAGCCTGCCAATGTAATTCACATCCATGGTACTGCTGATGTGGTGGTTCCACTAACGGGGAGACAAGTGGGAACCTCACGCCACAGCAACGTACTTGAGGTCATCAAAGCCTATCGCAAAATCGGCAATTATTCGAAAGCGGGAACGTTCAAGGAGACAGATCTCACCTGCGAGACTTCCAAAAACCGATCCAGGAAGATCGTCGATTTCTGTCTGCATAGTGGTGGGCATGTGTTTGAAGCACGTCATATCGAATTTGGATGGAAACGCTTCAAGGCACTTGGTGTCTTGTAGACGCATCAAAACGGGCAAGGGTCAACAAATTCGAGTCGCTCATTCGTCGCCGGATGAAAGATCTCCAGCGTTTCCGCGTGGAGCATCAGGCGTGGCGCTTCGTTCTGGTCGTTGACATAAAACTCGTCTCCCATGATCGGATATCCCAACCATTGCATATGAACGCGAAGCTGATGCGAGCGGCCTGTGATCGGTCTTAACTCCATGCGCGTCGAAGCACTATGGCGCTCAAGCACCTGCCAACGAGTGATGGCTTCACGACCCAGACAATTATCCACCATCTGTTTCGGCCGGTTGTACCAGTCAGTCCGCAAAGCCTGCTCAATAGCACCCTCGTCTTCCAGAACAACGCCTGAGACGATGGCTTTATATGTTTTCGACGTACTGCGTTTTTCGAACTGGATGCCAAGCCTGCGATGCGCTTCGGCGTTCAACGCCATCAGAAAAATACCTGAAGTTGGGCGGTCGAGCCGATGCACCGTTCTTGCCGTGGGTAATTGCGATTGCGCACGCCGCTCCATGCAATCCTGCAGATCAGCGCTGTTACCCGGCACACTGAGCAGTCCCGCCGGCTTTGACAAAACCAGAATGTCCTCATCCACGTGGAGAACATTGAGGCCGGTATCTGTCGGTGGATCATAAACGAGTTCCGGCGGTGGCGAGTTCCCGCTTAGCGCCAACGGCCCGTGGACGCCTTTACGCATTGGACAGTCTGCCCATCAGGCAACCAGCATTTCAACGGTTCGGATCAAAAGGGCAATATCCTCTTCCCGGGAAAGACGATGGTCGCCATCCTTGACCAACGTCATGGAAACCTGCTCGTTAGGCAGAAACGTCACCAGTTTCATGGCATGTTCATAAGGCACATCGGGATCCTGCATCCCCTGGAGAATATGCACTGGACACCCGGTTTCAATCAGGCCTGTCATGACACGATTTTCATCGCCATCATCAAACAGGGCCTTGGTGAAAATGTTGGGCTCTGGCGAATATTCCGACGGCTCCTCCATATATCCGCGTGTTTCGAGCTGAGATTTCTGGTCGTCAGACAATTCAGGCTTCATCAATTCATGAGTAAAATCCGGTGCTGGCGCCAGCAGCAGCAACGCCTTGAGGCGATGGCTTTCACTACGCTTGGCAAGCTCTTGCACCATACGCAGCGCGACCCAGCCACCCATCGAGGAGCCAACAAGCACATGACTTCCTTCAGCGCAATAATGGTCAAATACGGCAAGGCTCTCCTCCAGCCAACGCGAAATTGTACCATCCATGAACTCGCCGCCGGATTCGCCGTGGCCTGAATAATCATGCCGGCACGAGGCGTGGCCGTTTTCAGCAGCCCAGTTGTCCAGCGCCTCTGCCTTGGTTCCCAGCATGTCGGAGCGATACCCGCCCAGCCAAACCAGACCGGGTGATTTTCCAGCCCGGTGCCGCACGGCAATATCCCGCTCTGCACTACCTGCTCCAACCTTGATCATTTCGGGATTCATATTCTTTTATCCTTGCGCTTTTCATGTAAGGCGTGAATACACGTTTTTACATGATTTTTGATTCCGTCTATGCTATGGGAACCCTTGTTTTCTGAGGGTTTTACCCCAAATCCGGGAACACACAATCATTAAGTCGATTGCGAAACAGTAACAACAGAGGAGCTTTTAGCCATTCGCAGACCACACAGGGCACAGGCCCAGAAAAAGGAAGGCCCACGCGCCAACGAGGAAATCAACGTTTCAGAAGTGCAGCTTATTGATGCCGAAGGTGAAAACCATGGCACAGTAAGTATTGACAGGGCAAGAGACATCGCAGCCGAACAGGGCTTGGATCTCGTCGAAATTTCTCCAAACAACAATCCGCCAATTTGTAAAATTCTGGACTTCGGGAAATACAAGTACCAGTCGCAGAAGAAAGCTGCTGAAGCGCGCAAGAAGCAAAAGACGCAGGATGTCAAAGAGATCAAAATGCGCCCGAACATCGACACGCATGATTATGACGTGAAAATGCGCGCGGTTGAGAAGTTTCTCGGTGAAGGCGACAAGGTAAAAGTGACCCTTCGCTTCCGTGGACGCGAAATGGCGCACCAGGAATTGGGCATGCAGCTCTTGTTGCGGGTGAAAGAGCAGATCGCCGAAATTGCGAAGGTTGAAGCCGAACCCAAACTGGAAGGCCGCCAGATGATGATGGTGGTTGCACCGGTTAAATAGGGCTGCGCAAAATACCTTCTGAGAATTAGAGCCGGGCCAATGTCCGGCTTTTTATTGTCTGTTTACCAAAAGATCAGCTTCTGTTGATCAAAATCCAAAAGCCTTAAAATTGCTGCAATGCAGCATTATATGTAGGTCACGGGAGGCAGGCAAGGAACCTCCCGCCTGCTTCCGCTAGTTCGAACCTACAGAGCGGAACTGAAAGATGACACATTTTCCATTGCCACAGGAAGTGATGCTGCGGACAGCATTGCGCAATGGGCGTGAAGTGGCCATCCGCCAAGTCCGCCCGGAAGACAAACAGCTTTTCATTGATGGCCATGCAGAATTATCTCCCGAAGACCGGTATCTGCGATTTTTTCAACACATGCCGTCATTGGACGATAAATTATTGAAACAATTGACCGAGCTGGATCATGTGGAACGGGAAGCTGTCGGCGCGCTTGATATCAGTAAATCCAACCCCAAGCCCATTGGTGTCGCGAGATATGTTGCGAAGCAATCCAACAGCGATACTGCAGAGTTCGCACTCACAGTGGCCAGTGACTATCAGGGAGAAGGGCTTGGAAAGCTTCTATTGAAGGTTCTTGCTGACCGTGCGGTTGCGAACGGTTTCAAATACCTTTCCGGCCTTGTGCTTCCGCAAAACACCAAGATGAGCAAAATGCTGAGTAAGTATGAAGGCGTAACCAAGGAACTGATAGATAAAAACCTTGAGTTTACGATTCCTTTGCCCTTGACCGGACGTGTTCGAGGTTTCTCACAACGTACCGGGACTGTTGGCACCGCAGCCTAAAGGCCGTAAGAGACTAATCCACTGAAAGAAATTGCACTGCACCGCGTTCAAATTTTTCCAGTATCTGCTCGGCCTCTTTGACTGAAACATCGCAGTTTCCTGAGATTTTCTTGATCATCCATTTTCTCGATCTACTTGGAAACAGCTCTAATAACCATTCGATATGCCTCAACTTAGCCGTTGCCATTTGATCGGTAGCGTTTACTGCTTCTGGCAAAGACAATTCGTAATGGCAGCGGAGCGCTTTTCTGATGTACATCAATTCATAGCCTTCTCGCTCCAAACGAGTGCCATATGCCTCTAAACTTTCATCAGCCAAAGGTAATTTTTCAGGGTATTCGGGGGTTTTCTTGCGTGCCATCTGAGAAGCATATATCCGCTCAAAATCCCTTGCAAAAAGAATCGTTTGGGCGTATATCCACGCCTGTTGATCAGCTGGCAGGGCATGCCATGTTGGTCTTAGAGCGAAGCTCCGCTTGGTCGGCGGGGCTTTTGGTTTTCTGGACGCAAGTCCGAAATCTTCATGAAAGGATACGCAAATGCCCAAGATGAAGACCAAATCAAGCGTGAAAAAGCGCTTCAAACTTACCGCTTCAGGTAAGGTCAAGTCAGCTCAGGCAGGCAAACGCCACGGGATGATCAAACGTTCCAACAAGTTCATTCGCGATGCACGCGGCACCATGGTGCTGAATGATGCGGATGCAAGAATCGTCAAACAATTTATGCCATACGCAAAGTAAGCGCAGCATAGTACGAGATCAGGAGCTAGATCATGGCACGAGTAAAACGCGGCGTTACCGCCCACGCAAAACACAAAAAAGTCCTCAAGAAGGCAAAAGGTTATTACGGCAGCCGCAAGAACACGATCCGTGTTGCAAAGCAGGCCGTTGAGAAGGCCGGTCAATACGCTTACCGCGACCGCAAGGTCCGCAAGCGCAATTTCCGTTCACTCTGGATCCAGCGTATCAATGCTGGTGCCCGCGAGCACGGTTTGACATACGGTCGTATGGTTGACGGCCTGACAAAGGCCGGCATTGAGGTTGATCGCAAGGTTCTTTCTGATCTTGCAATTCATGAGCCGGAAGCATTTGCAGCGCTTGTTGCAAAAGCGAAGGAAGCTCTGGCTTACCTCAAGAACCATACAGAAAACGAGTTTGAGGCAGCTGTCGGTTAAGCCAGCGCGCCTCCCAAGCACGACATTACATTTCGGGAACCCGCGCTGGCAGCCGCCGGACGCGGGTTTCTTTATTCTGAAACGGAACACGACATGACCGACATTGCAGAACTGGAAGCCTCCATTCTTGCTGACATTGAAGCCGCAACTGATGAAGTGGCAATCGAAGCCGTTCGCGTGGCAAGCCTTGGCAAGAAAGGCTCGATCTCCGAGCAGATGAAAACGCTGGGCAAGATGGATCCTGAAGAGCGCAAGACGATGGGGCCGATCCTCAATGGATTGCGTGAGAAGGTCACCAACGCGATTGCTGACAAGAAGCAGGATTTAAAACGTGCCGCGATGGAAGAACGTCTTGTGACCGAGAAAGTGGATGTAACGCTTCCCGTTCGTCAATCGCCAGCGGAAGCAGGCCGCATTCATCCGATCAGCCAGGTGATGGATGAGATCACCGCGATTTTTGCCGATATGGGGTTCTCGGTTGCCGAGGGCCCGGAAATCGAAACGGACTATTACAACTTTACCGCGCTCAACTTCCCGGAAGGGCATCCCGCCCGGGAGATGCATGACACATTCTTCATGCAACCGGATGAGAATGGTGAACGCAAAGTGCTGCGCACGCATACGTCACCTGTACAAATCCGCACGATGGAGGCGCAGGAGCCACCGATCCGCATTGTCATTCCGGGCAAAACCTATCGTTGTGACGCAGACGCGACCCACTCGCCCATGTTCCATCAGTTGGAAGGCCTAGTGATCGACAAGTCGGCCAACATTGCCAACCTTAAGTGGGTATTGGAAGAGTTCTGCAAGTCCTTCTTTGAAGTCAATCAAGTGAAAATGCGCTTCCGCCCGTCCTTCTTCCCTTTCACGGAACCCTCATTGGAAGTGGACATTCAGTGCGACCGCTCCGGCAATGAAGTAAAGTTTGGCGAAGGCACCGACTGGATGGAGATTTTGGGTTGCGGCATGGTGCATCCGAATGTTCTAAAAAATTGCGGGCTCGATCCGGATGAATATCAGGGCTTTGCATGGGGCATCGGCATCGACCGCATCGCGATGCTGAAATATGGGATGCCGGACCTGCGAGACTTCTTTGATGCAGATGTGCGCTGGATGAAGCACTACGGCTTCCGCCCGCTTGATATTCCGACCTTGTTTGGAGGCTTGAGCGGGTGACCATCAAAACTCATTATTTCGTTACCGATATAGAAACGGATGGTCCAGCACCTTCTGAAAACTCTATGTTGAGCTTTGCGACTGTAGCAGTCCGCAATGACGGCGAAATATTGGAAGAATTTGAAGCCGTTCTTGAACCGATTGATGATAGAAAGCCTGATCCAAAGACTCTTGCTTGGTGGCATACTCAACCAGAAGCTTGGGCGGCGACAACTCTCAACCCGAGAAACCCAAAAGAGGTGATGAACACGTTTGCAGATTGGGTGGAAGACTTTGAGGGTGACAGAATCTTCGCAGCCCGACCTTTGATTTTTGACGGTGGATGGATGGATACTTATTTACATAAGTTTGCCAAATCCCGTGTTTGTGATGGGCCATACTCAGGCAGACATATTTTCAATGGCGGCGGATTGGACATTCCAAGTTTCATCGCTGGATTGTTTGCCAACATGAAGCATGTAGACAACGGCGTCAGAATTCCTGATGACTGGCTGGGTTTCAATGAGCATACGCATCGCGCGATTGATGATGCACGCGGCTATGCGAATTTACTATCACGATTACTGAAGATTGTTGCTGGCACTCAAACACATCCAGATGATTTCTTCACAGGAGTAACGACATGACCCGCTATTCTGATGCAGCACTCCTCAAGGGCGATTTCGCAACCATGTTGAAAAATCCGCCAAAAGAAGCAGAATGGAAGAAGGCTTCTTGCGATGATGGTTCCGAGGCTGCCGCGCAGGCAATTGCGAAACAAATCTTCGGCTTTCAGCAATCATTGGATCCCAAGAAGGAAAAACTTGAGGTTGTCACTTTCTCATCACTGGGACCAATCAAAGTGCTTGGTTTGTCACCAATGGATGGTGAGTTGATGCGCATTGATGGCGTGAACCCATCTGATGCCTCTCCCGTTTCTATTGTTCAACATGTGGAGCAATTGTCGCTGACCTTCACAAAAGCGCCGGTTCAATCGGACAATCCGGAAGAGCACCCTGATGACGATGACGGATTGCAAATCGGCTTCGTGATTTTTGACGAACTCAAGGAACGCAAGAAAACAAGGGATGCCGCCAAGCGGAAAAAGCCAGCCACACGAAAGCGAGCTAGCAAGAAATGAATGCCCACCGCGGACATTGCAGATGCGAGAGCGTTGTCATTTCGGTTTCAGCAGAACCCGAAGTGAGCGTTTATTGCCATTGCGATGATTGCTGCCGTTCAACCGGCGCGCCCGTGATCGCTGCTGTGGGCATGCCGAAAAGTGCAATCAAGTGGGAAACCGAGACAAAGCTTGGAACCTATGTGAACGGCACGTGCACCCGGACATTCTGTACCACATGCGGAACGCCTGTTGCCCAAGAGCATGAAAGCGCGCCGGACCTGATGTTCTTTTATACCGCTTTCATGGATGAGCCGGAGAAGTTTCCACCAACCTTTCATTCATTCGAAGGCCAGCAGATTGACTGGCTGAAGCTGGGTGATGACTTGCCGCGCTATACACGAACCAAAGTGATTGAGGCATAGGCATGAGCACGTATCAGGGATCATGCCGCTGCGGAGGCGTTGCGATTGAAGCAAGAGGCAAGACTCATTTTCAAGGCTATTGCCATTGTGATGATTGCCGTCGTTCTAATGGCGCGCCGATTGTTTCGTTTGCCGGATTTGAACGCGATCAGTTTGAATGGACGTCGCAAGAAACTTTGGCCGAATGGCGCAATGGCCAATTCAAACGTCTGTTTTGTAGAGACTGCGGATCACCCATTGCCTACACGGATGATCAACTGCCAGAAGTAGTCTTCTTCTACACCGGATTCATGGAAAACCAGGAAGCATTTCCACCAGAACACCATTCTTATCACCACAGGAAAATCGACTGGCTTGAGCTCGTTGATGACCTGCCGAAATTTGAACAAACGTCGTATCCACGACCTGAATAATACGGACCGAGATTATGAAATTCACCCTGTCATGGCTGAAAGATCACCTGGAAACCGATGCGAGCCTCGAACAAATCATCGAGACGCTCAACCTGATTGGCCTCGAAGTTGAAGATGTGGATGACAAGTCCCAGTTTGCGCCGTTCAAGATTGCCAAAGTGTTGTCTGCCGAAAAACATCCCGATGCGGACAAGCTTCGCGTATTGATGGTCGATACTGGTGATGGCGATCCAGTTCAGGTCGTGTGTGGAGCGCCAAATGCCCGTGCAGACATGTTGGGCGCATTTGCAGCTCCCGGCACTTATGTTCCCGGAATTGATATCACACTTGCAGTTGGAAAGATTCGCGGTGTCGAAAGCCACGGCATGATGTGTTCCGAGCGTGAACTGGAAATGTCCGATTCTCACGACGGGATTATCGACTTGCCTACCGATGCCCCTGTGGGTACAAGCTTTGCGGATTATGCCGGCCTCAATGATCCAGTGATCGAAATTGGTATAACACCCAACCGACCCGATGCGCTTGGGGTGGCAGGGATTGCCCGCGATCTGGCCGCAGCAGGTTTGGGGAGCGTTAAGCCGCTCAAAATTTCAAAACCACACGGCACTGGCCCTTGCCCGGTTGATGTAAAACTGGATTTTGATGCTGCGAAAGAGAACCTGTGCCCGGCATTTGGCTTGCAGCTGGTAAAGGGCGTCAAGAACGGGCCGTCACCAGCATGGATGCAGCAGCGCCTGATTGCGATTGGCCTGCGACCAATCTCAGCTCTCGTCGATATCACCAACTACGTCACCTACGATCTGGGTCGTCCGTTGCACGTGTTTGATGCTGACCGCGTGAAAGGCGATCTCGTTGTTCGCCGTGGACGCGAAAGTGAAGGGTATCTCGGGCTTGATGGAAAGGAGTACAAAGTCACCGACAAAATCTGCGTGATCACTGACGACAATGGCGTCGAATCGCTTGCAGGTATTATGGGTGGCGAAGAATCCGGTTGCCAGGATGACACCGTAAATGTGCTGGTTGAGTCTGCCCTATGGGACCCAATGAACATTGCACGTACCGGTCGGGATCTCGGTATCAATACCGATGCACGCTATCGGTTTGAGCGCGGGGTTGATCCGCAATTCATGGAAGACGGGTTGGCTGTCGGCACCAATTGGGTGCTCGAACTTTGCGGTGGCGAAGCAACGGAAGCTTTGATTGTAGGTGAGGTTCCCAATCCTGAATTCACAATCGAATTTCCTGTCTCAGAAGTGCAGCGCCTCACAGGGATTGAAGTCGCATCATCTGAATGCGCTGATATCCTGACGCGCCTTGGTTTTGGCGTGGAGGGTACTGGCGAAATCCTGACTGTGAAAGTCCCAACCTGGCGTCCTGACGTTTTCGGCAAGGCAGATCTGGTTGAAGAAGTGATGCGCATTCATGGTGTCAACAATATTGAACCGCAGCCTCTTCCCGCAACTGGCGCAGTCGGTTCCAAGATTTTGACCTTGGGACAAACCCGAGCCCGCAACGCACGTCGTGCTCTGGCATCTCGTGGCATGCTGGAAGCGGTGACCTGGTCTTTCATTCCAGCCTCGCATGCTGAGGCTTTTGGTGGTGGTAGTGAGGCCTGCAAACTCGCCAATCCGATCTCATCCGAAATGTCTGACATGCGCCCATCGCTTCTTCCGGGCCTGATTGCAGCGGCTGGCCGGAACCATGATCGCGGCAATGCGGATGTGGCAATTTTTGAAGTCGCAAGCACGTATCTTGGAGACACGCCAGATACGCAACATCGGATCGCAGGAGGCATTCGCAAAGGTACCGCCAAATATGTTGGTGGCGGACGAGACTGGCGCGAAGCAGGGACAGCAGTTGATGTCTATGACGCCAAGGCTGATGCCTTGTCAGTGCTTGAAGCTGCAGGCATGGATTCGTCAAAAGTTCAGATCGTTGCCGGAGGACCTGAATGGTTCCACCCGGGTCGTTGCGGCACAATCCAACTGGGTCCGAAAGTCATCCTCGGTCACTTTGGTGAAGTTCATCCGATGACACTGGAAACATTGGATGTTGCAGGTCCAATTGCAGCATTTGAAGTGATGCTGGAAAACATTCCAGCTCCGCGCAAAAAAGCGACTAAGACAAAGACACCGCTTGATATTTCAGACCTGCAATCCGTTAATCGGGATTTTGCTTTTGTGGTCGACAAATCATGCGAGACCGCAAGCCTGCTTCGGGCAGCGGCAGGTGCGGACAAGAACCTGATCAGTAATGTGTCCGTATTTGACGTGTTTGAAGGCGCTTCACTGGGCGAGGACAAGAAATCCATAGCAATTGAAGTGACGCTGCAACCGAAGGACAAAACCCTAACTGAAGAGGATATCGCCGCGATTTCTTCCAAGGTTGTTGCCAATGTCGAGAAGACTACGGGCGGTAGCTTGCGCGGCTGACTAATTCTAATGGTCAGATCGTGAATGGAAAAATGCCACGATTTCAGCTTATCCTTACGTAAGCCGATTCGAGATCATGGGGTGGATGATGTCTAATGCCAAAAGATTTTCGCGAACACTGAAAACAGTTTTACTTGTTTTAATGGCAGCGGTTTTTCCAATCGAGGCGATTGCGCAAACTCCCGCAAAGCGTCTGTTTGGTGGCGAACCTCTACCTGCTCGGTCCAAAGCAGCCGCGCACGGGTTTTATACAAAGGGCTGTCTTGCTGGCGGTGTCGCCATTCCGGTTGATGGTCCGCACTGGCAGGCCATGCGTCTTTCACGAAACCGGCGCTGGGGTCATCCAAACCTGATCAAGGTCATTGAGAACCTTTCCTACAAGGCCAAGAAAGACGGTTGGAACGGTTTGTTGGTAGGCGATATTTCACAACCACGCGGGGGGCCCATGTTGACCGGTCACCGTTCGCACCAAGTTGGTCTGGACGCGGATATCTGGTTCAACCCCATGCCGGACAAGCGCATGACCTACCAGGAACGGGAAAACATCTCCGCAGTGTCTGTTCTAAAGCGGGGAAGTATCTATGTTGATCAAGCTCGCTGGACACGCGGACACACCATGGTGCTGTATCATGCAGCGACCTCACCGGGCGTTGAGAGAATATTGGTTCATCCGGGCGTGAAAAAACAGCTCTGCGATACCGTTCGTGGTGACCGGAAATGGCTCAACAAGATACGGCCGACATGGGGTCACCATTATCATTTTCATATTCGCATGGGATGTCCTCCCGGCTCTCCCGGTTGCAAAAGACAAAACAGCACCGGAAACAAAACCGGATGCAATGACGGTTCGCTTGATTGGTGGTTCAATGTGGAACTCAATCCGAAGAAAAAGAAGCCAAAACCAAAAACCCCGCCCAAAAAGCGTCGCGAACTGGTTTTGGGCGATCTCCCTCAAGCATGCAAAGCAGTCTTGTCTGCCGATGCACCTTCCTTGCAGGCTGCTACATACAAACCAATAGATGCTGCATTTCAGGCGCCACAAATCAATCTGCCAGCCTACTCAGCTTCCCGGGTGTTAAATGGCAAATCCATTGAAAAAGCCGGGGCTGCAATCACATCGATTACCGGCAGCGCTATCCCTCAACGCGTGGCCATACCAACGCCAAGACCGCGGCGGTGATCTAGGAAGCTTTGTCTTCCAAAATCATTGCCTTCTCACGGCGCCTTTGAACGGACGACGGGATTCGCATTGCTTCGCGATATTTGGCAACTGTTCTGCGAGCTATCTCGATACCGGTTTCCTGAAGCAACGCGACAAGCTTGTCGTCAGACAAGATCTTCTTTGGTTCTTCGGCATCTATCAATTGCCTGATCTTGTGTTTCACGGTCTCTGCCGAATGGCTTTCTTCGCCATCATTTGCGGAGATTGCGGATGAAAAGAAGAATTTGAGCTCAAAAATTCCCTGATCACACATCAGGTACTTGTTGGCTGTTACCCTGCTGACGGTCGATTCATGCATCTTGATTTTTTCAGCCACCATTTTGAGGTTCATTGGCTTGAGGTGCTCTACACCATGCGCAAAGAACATGTCCTGTTGCTTTACGATCTCAACAGCAACCTTGAGAATGGTTTGCGCTCGTTGATCAAGGCTTTTTGTCAGCCAGTTGGCGTTTGTCATGCATTCATTGACAAACGATTTGCCTTCATCCGTCGAAACCGCTCTCTCCAATTCCGCATGATAACGATGATCGACCAGCACACGCGGCAGCGTTTCGGGGTTCAACTCTATCGACCATGTGCCATCAGCCCGTTGACCAATCAACACGTCAGGCACGACAGCCTCTGCCAACACCGGATCATGGCGAAGCGCCGGGCGTGGGTCGAGTGCTTTGACCTCACGGATCATGTCATTGAAGTCTTCTGTCGTAACACCGCAAAGCCGCTTCAGTTGCTCGAATTCCCGTTTCGCAAGCAAGTCCAGATTTGCAACAAAAATCTCCATCGCGGGATCGAAGCGATCAAGTTCTTTCAATTGAATTGCGAGACATTCTTCAAGGTTTCTGGCGCCAATGCCAACCGGATCCATGGTTTGAAACTTTGACAGAACGCCAAGAACCTCATCCACCGATACGTTGAGCCGTTGAGCGGTTTCAGCGAGGTCTTCACGGAAATAGCCATCGTCATCCAAAGCATGTGCGATGTAAGTAGCAATTTTCTGACGTGTCGGATTCTTGAACGTTACGCCGATCTGAAGCTCAAGATGCTGTGCAAGAGACAAGTTTTCACGCAGATGCGCAATTGCGTCGAATTCCTCATCACCACTTGTGTGCGTCGAAGAGGTTGAACCACTGGATGTCGATGCCGTGTTGGATGGTTGCCGTTCCGCGCCCGCTGTTCCACCATCGTATACATTTTCTAGATTTGCATCGATCTCTGAAACCTTTTCCCCAGCATCCAGACCAAGGTGATCTTTTACAGCATCATGAGCATCTGGATTACCTGATTCATTGGCTTCCGCCGTTCCGGAGTTTTGGATGCCATCTCCGCGGCGGTCTTTGCCATCATCACGGCTGATTTCGAGAAGAGGGTTCTTCTCGACCTCCTCTTGCACGAAGGACATCAAGTCGACATGGCTAAGCTGCAGCAACTTGATAGACTGTGCCAATTTTGGCGTCATCACAAGCGACTGTGATTGCTTCTGCTGCAATGAAGGAGCGATCGCCATTGTTTCACCTACCTGTCATGGGCTTCTTTTCTGGCCCGATTATTGCAGGCAGCCTATCAGCAAGGTGTTCCTAAAGAGTAAATTGCTCTCCCAGGTAAAAACGGCGTACATCCGGATTGTCGATGATTTGTTGCGGGCTTCCGTGCGTCAATACGTTTCCATCATGAATGATATAGGCCCTGTCGATCAGACCGAGCGTTTCACGAACATTATGATCGGTGATCAAGACACCAATACCACGCTGGGTCAGATGGCGGACAAGATCCTGAATATCGCCAACTGCAATCGGATCGATGCCTGCAAAAGGTTCATCCAGAAGCATGAAAGAGGGTCTTGTTGCAAGTGCACGCGCAATTTCGCAGCGCCGACGTTCCCCACCTGATAGCGCAATAGATGGCGATTTTCGCAAATGCGTGATGGAAAACTCTTCCAGCAATGCATCCAGTTGTTTTTCACGTTCCTGACGGTCAGGCTCGACAACTTCAAGGACTGACCGGATGTTGTTTTCCACGCTCAAACCCCTGAAAATCGAGGCTTCCTGGGGCAAATAACCGATTCCCAACCGCGCACGGCGATACATCGGGGTAGCGGTGATGTCATACCCGTTCAAATCAATTCTACCAGCATCGGGTTTTACCAATCCGGTGATCATGTAGAAACTGGTTGTCTTGCCTGCACCATTGGGACCCAGCAGGCCGACAGCTTCGCCGCGGCGAACGCCAAGGGTGACATCTTTCACCACCATTCTGCCTTTGTAGCTTTTCTGTAATCCGGAGACGAGCAATACACCATCGCGAGAACGAGGCTGGCGGGTCGGGCGAGAACTGGGAACAGACTGGGCACCGACGGAGGCTGTTTCCAGCAGCGGATCATCCGCCCATCGAACTTTTTTCGAAGGCTGTCGCGTCACCAACCGATTTACCAGGTTTTTAAGTCCCAACTGCTGCCTCCTCACAGGGCAGAAATACATTCTATGGTTAAGGAAGTCTAACCAGTACGCGAATTTTAATAGTGTTTAGTTAGTATTACGCGATTTCGGGTCAAGCAGAAGTTTGATCCTGCCGCCGCTAGAAGACGTGTCGCCACATGGTTTTACGTTGGAAACATTGCGTTTCAGATCAACCGTCACGATGCAGCCCTTCACTATGTTTTGCCCCTGACTGATCAAGACATTGCCAGTCAACGTCACAAATTCCTTCACCATATCGACACTGGCCTTGTCCGCTGTGACATGATTGTCCTCGGACCGTATCGCCACTTTGCCACTGGCATCAATCTTGCGAATGCCGCTATTGGTTTCGCTTTGGTCTTCACTGCGCAGATAAAAAACCTTGATCTGCCGCGCCTTCAGGATTGTTGTACCCTGTACGACGCTGACATTGCCTGTGAGTAGTGCAGTATTCTGATTGTCGATAATCTCCAGCTTGTCAGCTTCAATCTGAATTGGCTCGTCATTGTTTCCCATGCCTTTGAAGGCATTGCTGGCCGACTGGGCGTTTGCAAAAGTGCTCCCAATTATCAGAAAGAAAATGCAGGCTAAGAGTCTCATACGTTGTTCCCTCACTGCACATTTCGCGATTTTGGAGTAAATATTACAATTGGCCGACGATTATTCCCGGATTCTGCCAATTCACCCGTGTCGCACGACTCAATCTTTGTAACTTCATTTTTCAGGTCAATTTTGACTACACATCCGGCTGCAATATCTTGGCCTCTACTCATCTTTACGTTGCCTGAAAGAGTGACATATTCCCTAACCAAATCAATATCAGCGCGACTGGCAGTAACATGGTCATTTCCGGAGCGAACAGCGACGGTGTCGCTTGCAATTATTTTTTCAATTCCATGCGGTGTATTTGAATTGGTATTTTCCGATTGATAGGAGACTGTCAATTTACCGGCGCTTAGAATTGTTTCGCCTTGAGCGACATTTACATTACCCACAAAAAGAGCAGCATTTTGGGTGCCAATAATTTCCATTCGATCAGCTTCAATCTGAATCGGCTCGTCATTGTTTCCCATGCCTTTGAAGGCATTGCTGGCCGACTGCGCATGAACCACCAGAGATGTCGCCAATAATAGGCTCGATGCAATTGCAAAACGCAACAAATATCTAATCATTGGCTTGCCTCATCGCCTTTTTTGATTTCTTTCGGCCGTAAAGTCATTCGAACATTACCTTCAAATACCAAGCGGTCACCGCCATCCTCAACCAACAGGCTGGCTGAAGAGATATCAGCCTGGGCACTGCTTGCCTTGATTGGCGAACTTGTCTGTAAGGTACCCTTGTCGATGTCCACATCAGCATCCTGAAGATAGATTTCCATACCGTCTGAGGTCTTAACCTCAACTGCTTTTGTCAAGACCAGCGTTTTGAAATCCGAGTCATAGACACCATTGCCGGCAACAATATTGGCAGAATGCTCGCTATCCATCGGCAATGTGGCAATAATCGATTGCAGTTCAACCACAGCAGGATTTTGCGCATCCTGTATTGCGCGAACCGCTTTCAAACGATAGGGGCGCTGGTTTTCATCCATTCCATTAAGGTTTGGATTTTCCATGATGAGTTTGCCATCATTGACCTCAATATTGGCAATTTCGATATTTGGCAGAAACATCTTCTGTAGAACCAGGGTTCCTACAACGCCAAGAATCACAACAACACCAACAATTGGTAGCAATATTCTCAGAAAACGGACCCGGCTTGTATGACGTGCGGCTTTCTCAAACTCGGCATCGCTTCTGTAGCCTGACAAAAATTCCAGATCATTGCCAATCTGTCCGCTATCACGGCTAGATGTGCGCGGAGACTGAATAGGCATGCCGGGATGAACGAGTTTACTCACAGGATATCATCACAATATTTCAAACGTGATACAAAGCGTTACCAAGCCATAGTGGCTATTTTCGGGCCAAGTATCAACTGTGCGCGAATATATCGGTTTCTGGCCATCCTGCGAGATCCAACCGCGCACGGGTTGGCAGAAATTCAAAACAGGCCTTTGCAAGCTCTGAACGTTCTTCACGCAGCAGGCGTTGATCAAGATGTGCCCTTAATTCGTGCAAATGAAGGACGTCAGATGCAGCATACTCCAATTGCGCTTGCGTAAGTGTCTCTGCTGCCCAATCTGAACTCTGCTGTTGTTTGGAAATGTCAACACCAATCAGCTCGCGAACAAGATCTTTCAAGCCATGCCTATCTGTATAGGTTCGGGTTAGGCGTGAAGCGATTTTGGTACAATATATTTTGGCGCAGGATATACCGAGCGCATGTTCTAAAACTGCAACATCGAACCGGGCGAAATGAAAAATAATCGTGCGGCCGGGATCTTCAAGCAGCTTCTTGAGATTGGGTGCCTCGGTTTGCCCTTTTGCAATCTGGACGACATCGGCGGTCCCATCACCGGGTGAAAGCTGCACCACACACAAGCGATCCCGCAGAGGATTCAAGCCAAGAGTTTCAGAATCGACCGCCACGCTGTCTGCGTATCGGTCAAGATCAGGCAAATCACCTTTATGGAATCGTATTGTCACGAATCAGCCTTTTGATTGAATGGGTTCTTGCTTTTATAATACGCTTTGTATTGTTGTACCATAGACGTACCAAAAACGGTTTATTAGTTCTTAACCCGAATCAATGCAATCTTTTCAGCAGCTGACACAGGGTGTTGTGAAGATCACCAAAACCGAAAATCAAGGATGACATGATTGATTTGAACAGCAGCGATTCAGGCAACGAGCGCCGAATAGCACCCAGAAAGAAAACTGAAGACCTCTCCAGTATTGTGGTCAATGTCAACGGCCGTATCATAACATGCATGGTTCACAATATTTCGGAAACCGGCGCCATGATACAAACCTCCACGCGGGAACTCCCGAAACGCTTTATTCTGGATAACCCTAATGAAGGAATACGGCGCGCCTGTCGTGTAATCTGGTCGAAAGGCGATCTAACCGGCGTGGAGTTTTCAAAAGTCAGCCAAATCCGAACATGACGCAAATACTATAGTCAGGACGTGACTGGATATTTCTGAACGGTGTGGGTGGTTTTACGCTCATAATTGCAAAATTCGGAGATGAGCCATGAATGTCGATACTGGATTTTCAATCCAAAACCGAAAAATCGATCCAGACAAAAAACCTTCGACGCGTCCGGACGGGTCACCAATCGACAATGATCGAATTGAAATCGGACCGACACCCCTTGCCTTTTTTGAATGGGAGCGGGTCGGAATTGCTGCACCGGATTTGGCCGGGATGCGCGAATATCGTCATGCACGCTTGGTCAATGAAATACGCAAAAGAGATTATGGCGCCGTTTTGATGACGGACCCACTCAACATCCGATATGCAACTGACAGCACAAACATGCAGCTATGGAATACGCATAATCCATTCCGTGCTTGTGCGGTATTTGCAGATGGCTACATGGTTCTTTGGGATTACAAGAACTCGATGTTTCTTGCGGATCACAATCCGCTAGTCAATGAAGTCCGCTCCGGGGCGTCAATGTTCTACTTTTGCAATGGAGATAAGGTCGTTGATGATGCAAACCTGTTTTCCCATCAGATCGCTGACCTGATGAAAGAGCATTGTGGGCAGAATAACCGGATCGCCGTAGACAAGATCATGATTGCCGGGCTTCGAGCTCTGGAAGCACGAGGCCTTGAAGTGCATGAAGGTGAAGAGGTCACCGAAAAGGCCCGGGTCATCAAGGGGAAAGATGAAATTGCTGCAATGCGCTGCGCGGTTCATGCGTGTGAAAAGTCTGTGCGCGCAATGGAAGATTCCGCGTCAGCAGGAATGACTGAAGATGACATCTGGGCAGTTCTTCATGCTGAAAACATAAAACGTGGCGGTGAGTGGATAGAAACGCGCCTTCTGGCATCAGGGCCACGGACTTTTCCATGGTTTCAGGAATGCGGCCCGCGGGTGATACAGGACAACGAGATCGTCGCCTTCGATACCGATCTTATCGGTTGCTACGGAATGTGCGTAGACATTTCCCGCACGTTCTTTGTTGGCGATGACGGCCCAACTGAAAAGATGAAGGAATATTACAAAATTGCCCATGATCATATCATGATCAACATGGATCTTCTTGCGCCAGGTGTTTCATTCAAGGAACTCACATTCGGAGGACACCAGTTGCCAGAGGAAGTTGTGCCCGGCCAATATAGTTGTCGTTTCCATGGTGTCGGGCTTTGTGATGAATGGCCATTGATTGCCTATGCCAAAGAGTATCGTGATGGAGCATATGATTATGAACTCGAACCCGGCATGATGCTTTGTGTCGAAGCGCTGGTTGGCTCGGAGGAAGCGGGTTTCTCGATCAAACTGGAAGATCAGGTTCTGATCACGGAAGACGGATATGAAAACCTGACGAATTATCCCTATGATGAACGGTTTCTGAAAAGCTGACGCTTGGCACTACACACGTTGAAAGCCCTGCAGGTATCTTTTTTCGGCCATGGTTCGCGTTCAGAGTCCATTCAGCCTTTTTGGGGTAAGTTCGTCGACGCTCCGGTTAACGAAATCTTAACTGGATTGTTAGAATCTTAACAAAGTTTTAAATTTAAGGGGAATTCCATGAAACGCGGCGCAATTCTGGTAGCAGGAACGCTTGCATTGGCGTCATGCTCAAGCACAACAGATACATTAACAGGTCGTCCTCAGGTTAACAACACAGCGGCAGGTGCAGGAATTGGTGCGGCTGTTGGTGCGCTAGGCGGTCTGCTGATCGCCAAAGACAAAAGCGGTAGTGACCAACGCAAGTCAGCACTCATAGGCGCCGGTGTCGGTCTGCTTGTGGGTGGCGGCATTGGCGCTTACATGGATAAGCAGGAGCAGGAACTTCGCCAGCAACTGATCAATTCCGGAGTAAGTGTGTCACGCAATGGCAATGAAATCGTTCTGAACATGCCATCCAATGTAACCTTTGCAAGCGGACAGGATTCACTCAATGCGAATTTCTTCCCGGTCCTGAATTCAGTTGCAATCGTGCTCAACAAATATCCGCGCACGCTGCTTGATGTAGATGGCCATACCGACAGTGTGGGCGATGACTTCTCTAATCAGGCACTTTCCGAGCGTCGAGCCGTAACCGTAGCGCGCTATCTGAATTCGCAACAAGTGGATAGCCGCCGTCTGCGCATCATCGGCTTTGGGGAAACTCGACCGATTGCAGATAACGCAACGGATGCTGGACGTGCAGCAAACCGTCGGGTTGAGGTTCGTATTTCACCGCTTACCTGATCGGCAGAACAGCAGAGCTCCTTCAGCGAGAACTGCTTACCGAAAAAGAGAATTTGAACCCATATCCCCGGGGGGGGGTATGGGTTTTTATTTATGAGTTCAAAAAGATCAAAAATAATTTGTATTGAAACCCAAGATTGCTTCACAAAAGCTTCGTAAATCTGTCATACAGAGACGGCGAATCTTATTTCGATTGCAGGGAATAGCAACATGCCTAGGGCAGCGGTCAATAATACGATTGAGTTTACCTACTCCACGCCTAATCACACACTACCTCAACGCAGTTTCATCAAAACGATAGAGGCGATTGGTGGTCAACGGAAACTAAAAGGATTGTATGAACAGTTTCTCGGCGAAGATGGCGAAGCTCGGGATTTTTTTCAATCCGCTGTTGATTTGCTACGGCTTGATATCCGAGCCAATGAAGAGCCCCTGAAAAATGTGCCTAAAGATGGGCCAGTTTTGTTCATCGCAAACCATCCTTACGGCGTTCTGGATGGAATAGTTCTGACCTGGTTGGCACGCAAAGCGCGCCCGGATGTAAAGGTCATGGCAAACCACGTCCTGTGTCAGGCACCTGACGCCAAAGGCGCGCTGCTTCCCGTTGATTTTTCGCATACCAAAGAAGCACTTCAAACCAATATGGCGACCCGTAAGGAGGCGATCGAAACTTTAAATGAGGGTGGGGCGATCGGCATTTTTCCCGCAGGCGGCGTTGCAGTGAGCGAAAAACCGCACAAGGGACCGGCAGTTGATACAAACTGGCATCCTTTTGCCGCCAAACTGGTTCGGAAAACCAATGCTACCGTGATACCTGTTTATTTTGGCGGGCAGAATTCCCGGCTGTTTCAAATTGCCAGTCACTTCAGTGCGACGCTTCGCCTGGCATTGTTCTTCTTCGAAACTGCCCGTAGGATTGGCAGTGAAGTGGAGTTTGCGGTAGGCGAACCGATCACCCCCGACGAGATCGCGTCGATCCCGGATCGCGACGAGTTGATGCGTACACTTAGGATGCGAACTTATAATCTTGCGACCAACCTGAAAACACCGAAGACCGGGCATCCCCGCTATGATCGTGAATTTGAATTTCCCGATCGCATGAAGTTCTGATCTCAAAACACAACTCTACCTAGAGGATATTTTCTCACCATCTTCCTTGATGAACTCTGCTGGCGGATTTCCAAGAAGAGAGAAAACTTCTTCAGATGGGCGACACAGTTTCACGCCCTTTGGGCTGCAGACAATCGGCCTGTTCACCAGAACGGGATGTTCCAGCATCGCGTTGAAAATGCTTTCATCTGAAACATCGTCGTCCAGTAAACCCAATTCTTCCGCAGGTGATTTTGTGGTCCGAAGCGCTTCACGTGGAGTCAAATCAGCGGCAGCGAAGAGTGCAAGCAGTTGCGGTCTTGTCCAACCGTCTTTCAGATATTCAATGACGACATAGTCCTCATCAGTTTGCCTGATAATTTCCAGCGTGTTTCGGGAGGTTCCGCAATCAGGGTTATGATGGATCACTATCGTCACGTCTTGCTTCTTCCAAATTGCCAATTGCAATACGCGAGAGCACTGATGGCTCCGATCAATTGTGCAATTATGAACAGTGGCACATTTGACGGTAGAATCCCTGTGAATGTGTTGGAAAACGATCGGGCGATGGTAACCGCCGGATTGGCAAAGGATGTGGAAGCCGTGAACCAATAAGCTGCGGTGATGTATAAACCAACAGCAGAGGGTACGAATTCAGGCCGTGACTTGAGCGTGCCCAAAATGACCATCACTAGGCCGAATGTAGCCACCAGCTCCGCAAACCATTGATCAGGCCCGGTTCTGACTTTTTCAGACACTTGAAACAGGTCAAGACCAAACATTGCATGAGCCGCCCATACTCCGACTATGCCACCCAAAATCTGAACGGCAATGAAACCTATGGATTCGGACGTTTCCATCTCGCCTTTGAGACGGAAAACCAGTGTGACTGCCGGATTGAAATGCGCGCCGGAAACCGGCCCGAACAGGGTGATCAGCACAGCCAGAATAGCGCCAGTTGGTATGGTGTTTCCGAGCAAGGCAATCGCTGTGTTACCATCTGCCAAAGCCTCACCCATAATTCCTGAACCAACGACAGTTGCCAGCAGAAGGGCTGTCCCGACAAACTCGGCGCCAAGCCTTTGTGCATCATTATGGTCAGACATTATTCATCATCCGAGTTGTTTGAAAACTGATAAATCAACTTTCATGACAGTCTGATGACAGAACTTTCAGATTATAACTGGCCTGCTTCTTCAAGCACTTTTCGGGCCACACGGAAGCACTCAAGCCCCATGGGAACACCGCAATAAATCGCTACTACATGGACGATTGCGCGGATCTCTTCTTTGGTGACCCCGTTATTCAATGCACCCCTGCAGTGAATTTCCCACTCATGCATGCGGCCGAGCGCCCCAATCATGGAAAGATTCATCATGGAACGGGTTTTAGCGTCAATGACATCATCCCCCCATCCGAAGCCCCAGCACCAGGCGGTCATCGCTTCCTGAAACGGGCGAGTAAAATCGTCAGCAGCAGCCAGATTTTTCTCAACATATTCGCCACCCAAGGTGGATTTGCGCTGCTCCAGCCCCTTTAAAAAGAGGTCTTCATCAAAGATATTGCTCGTCATTTCAATTTTTCCCGATCATCAATGCGCTGGTATCAGGAGCGCAGTTTTCTGGTCGACTTCAACATAGCTGTAATCAATGCATCCCGGGTAGTAGAAAGTTCATCCACACCCGCTTTTCCTGCTTCATCGCGCACCCCATCACTGAGGATTTGCGCAACATTCGGATTTAGTCGTGGATTACCGAGATCATCCCACCATCGATTGAAACTAGGGGTATAGCGTTCACAAAATGCATCTAACCCACCTTCTCCGGCGCCTAAGTGAAACAACATGGTAGGTCCCATGGCGGCCCAACGAAGCCCCGGCCCTGACCAAACTGCCTTATCGACATCCTCAACAGAAGCCACTCTTTCATTCACGAGATGAATTGCTTCGCGCCACAATGCGGCTTGTAGGCGGTTTGCAACATGACCCGGCACTTCCTTGTTAACGCGGATTGTCACTTTACCCACAGACTTATAGAAATTTTCCCCTATCTCCAAAACATCCTCATCTGTTTTCTCGTTTGCGAGTAATTCAACCAGCGGAATAAGATGAGGAGGGTTGAACGGATGACCCAGAATAAAGCGCGACGGGTTTGACCAACCCGCCTGCATCTCCTTGACCATAAGCCCAGATGCAGACGAGCAAACAATTGCTTCAGGTTCCAGGCGAGATTCGATCTCGGCAAAGGTTGCATGTTTTATCTCAATACGTTCGGGCACATTCTCCTGAACAAAACCGCAACCCTCTACTGCATCTCCAGCAGAGTCGAAAAATTGTAGCGTGCCCTTTCTGCCTTCAACCGCAAGACCGAGCTCCAACAGGGTGGGCCATGCATTTTCCACATACGCCTCCACATCGTTCCGAGCCGTTAGCGAAATATCAAAAACATTCACATCCTTACCCGCCGCAAGGAACAGGGCGGTCCAACTGGCGCCAATAACGCCGGCGCCCAAAACGGCGGTTTTTTGAATGTCACTCATCAAAATAATCCCGGATTAAGAGGGGAGGCGGCGGTCATCCCACCATCAAGTGTGTAGCATTGTCCGGTTGCAAAGCTTGAAGCATCGCTCGCCAACCAGACTGCCATGGCAGCAATATCTTGCGGCTTTCCAAAGCGGCGCATGGCGTGGCGTGACAAAGCATCTTCTTTTGCCTTCACGGGATCATTTGCCAGATCAAAGCCAGCGTCCAGCATCCCGGTTTCAATCCAGCCAGGACAAATCGCATTGCAACGAATGTTCGGCCCATGATCAACCGCAATGGAGCGCGTTAAACCATGAACAAATGCTTTGGATGCGTTGTATAGCGCCATGGAAGGATCCGCCACTTTACCGGAGATCGATCCTATGTTGATGATCGATCCGCCCCCATTCATCTTCGGAATAAAGGCACGGCACAGGTTGAATACGCCCTTTGCATTGGCACCGATGACCAGGTCCCAATCCGTATCACTGCTTTCCGTAACTGTCTTTTCAACCTGAATGCCCGCATTGTTTACAAGAATATCGCAGGCACCAAACATTTCCGCAAACCGAGTAACGCCTTGGCTGTCAGACACATCCAAAGTCTGCCAATCGACTATGTCCGGTAAATCACCGGGGCGTTGCCCACGACCACAGGTTACAACCTTGGCATCTTCCGCAATAAATGCATCAACGATGCCTCGGCCAATACCCTGTCGACCGCCGGTTACAATCGCTGTCTTTACTGCAAGAACACCCATCGTTAATGTGCAACCATGACATGGCGGATGGCTGTGTATGCGTCCAGTGAATAGACTGACATATCACACCCTGTCCCTGAACCTTTCATGGCAGCCCATGGCATCTCCGGAGTACCAACGCCATGGGTATTCACCCAAGTGAACCCGTATCTTAGCGAAGAAGAAACGCGCATTGCCCGGCCCACGTCAGCGGTAAATACTGAAGACGCCAGGCCATAGCGGCCTGCGTTCGCTGTGTTGATTGCTTCCTCTTCGTTCTTGAAACGGGAAATGGTCACCACAGGACCAAAGACTTCATTGGTTGCAATATCTGCCTTATTGTCCACATTTGCGACGATGGTCGGATCATAGAAAAAGCCCGGACCTTCACCTGATTTTCCGCCGCAAACAATATCGCTTGAACTACGCGCTTTATCCACAAATGCTGCCACGCGCTGGCGCTGAATATCACTGACAATCGGCCCCATTTCAGTGCCTTCTTCTTTTTGCTTACCGACCTTGATTTGCTTGACCTGATCTTCAATGGCAGCAACCAGCTTCTCATAAACACCCTCAGAAGCCATAACGCGACACGGTTGTGCACAATCCTGTCCGGCATTGAAAAACGAGCCATAACGAACCGTCTCAGCCACCGCATCGATATCCGCATCGTCAAACACAATGACAGGCGCTTTACCGCCGAGCTCAAGATGCACATGGCGAATTTGGTTGGATGCTGCCCTCATCGCAGCCATCCCCGTTTGTGGCGAACCGGTTATGGAAATTGCCTCTGCTTGCGGAGAATTGATCAGACGGTCGCCGACAGTGGCACCCTCGCCATGGATGACATTCAGCACACCCTTTGGCAGCACATCAGAAAGCAGTTCTGCAGCGCGGAGCGTGGAAAGAGGGGTGATTTCCGATGGCTTGAGCGCGACTGTGCACCCGGCAGCCAAAGGTGCGGCAAGCTTCCATGAGGCCATCATCAATGGATAGTTCCATGGCGCAATGGCGGCGACCGGTCCAACCGGATCGCGCCGGATCATGGAGGTATGGCCTTCAACATATTCACCTGCCGCAGACCCGGACATGGTGCGTGCAGCACCTGCAAAGAAGCGGAACGTATCAATGGTCAGCGGCATCTCGTCATCATGTGCAGACGGCCAAGGTTTACCTACATCAAGGCTTTCCAATTCCGCTAACTCCTGTGCGTTTTCTTCCAGAACATCAGCGATTTCCAGCAATAGCGCTGAACGTTCAGCAGGCGTTGTCTTTCGAAACGTTTCAAATGCTTCTTCCGCACCACGGATGGCTGTGTCTATTTGCTCGTCGCTTGCTTCGTTTACTTGAGCTATTTCTGCACCCGTTGCCGGGTCGATAATCGGCAATGCTGCTCCTGCACCTTCAACAAGCTCACCATTTATCAGTAATTTGGTTTGCATCTTCTCCTCCGATTTTTTGCCGCTACAGGCCACACTCTGCGTTGATTTTCTAGAACTTCACCCGATCTCCGCCCTTCAGAGCAAGCCGTTCACGCGCTTCATCCGGTGTTGCAACCGTCAGTCCCAGATTTTCAATGATTGACCTGATTCTGGTTACTTGTTCAGCGTTTGAAGTCGCCAGTTTTTTCGGCCCGATGTAAAGCGAGTCCTCGAGCCCAACCCGCAAGTTTCCACCCAACATTGCGGATTGCGTTGCAAACGGCATTTGGTGACGGCCTGCTGCCAGAACCGACCACTCATAGTTCTCTTCTCCAAAAAGCTTGTTTGCGATGGTGTGCATGTGCATCAGGTTATCAAGGTCAGCACCTGCACCGCCCAGTATGCCAAAGACCATCTGAATAAAAAATGGCGGCTTGATCAGCCCTTTATCGACGAACCATTTCACATTGTAGAGGTGACCAAGATCGTAGCACTCAAACTCAAATTTTGTGCCGTGCCCCTCACCCAATTCTTTCAAAGCATATTCAATGGTTCGGAATGTGTTGGGAAAAATGAAGTCTTTGGTCATTTCCAAAAAAGGCTCTTCCCAATCATGCTGCCATTCGGAATGTTTTTCCAGCATCGGGAAAATACCAAAGTTCATGGATCCCATGTTCAGCGATGCCATTTCCGGGCTGGCTGTTGTTGCAGCCAACAGCCGCTCATCCATGGTCATGCCCAAACCACCACCTGTAGAAACATTAATCACCGCATCGCTAGACTGTTTGATAACCGGCAAAAACTGGTTGAAAATTTCAGGTCTTGGATCAGGCTTTCCTGTTTCAGGGTCACGCGCATGCAGATGAATGATGGAAGCTCCTGCTTCAGCTGCTTCGATGGATGCCGTTGCAATCTCGGCTGGCGTTATCGGCAGGTGCGGCGACATGGTTGGCGTGTGAATGCCGCCAGTTGGTGCGCAGGTGATGATTACTGATTTTGACATTACTTATCCCTTCAACTTGGCAAGTGCACGCTGAGCACGACGCGCTACTGATTTCCGGGTTTCAGAAGACAATCGCTCGAGGTGTGGCATCAACCAAGCCTGCAAATCCGCATTATCCTTCGCCAGACGGGCCAAATATTCGATTGAATTGTTCAGAACGATCCAGTCATCATTATTAGCAAGATTGCGTTTTACGAGCGCCAGTGCCTTCGACTTTTGATCGGAGGTCATTGCGGCTTCTGCGCCCTCAAACAGCTTCGGCAAAGTCCATTGGGCTGATGGCTGGTCCAATTCTCCAATTTCATTGATCAAACGGTCAATGAAAGGGACAAGCAATTCTGGTTGCTCGGCTTGTACGCGGCGCATGGCATTGGAGACGCGAAGACGAACTACCTCGTCCTCGCTGGAATAACAGTCATAGAGTTCTGAAAACCGTCTGCCATCAGCCAAGACAATATCAACAACCTCAATTGTCCTGCCCAATGAATTGGGATGACCGCCAGTTAACATTTCTTCAAATTCGTTGATCATAGCTTCATCTGCTGTACTTGGGCGGAAAGCCCGCCATCGATTACCCAAAGCTGGCCCGCCGCATAACGTGCTTCGTCAGAGGCAAGCCAATTCACCAGATTGGCGATATCTTCAGGTTTTCCGTAGGTCCGCATGGGATGGACGTCGCGCACTGCCTGTTGCAACGTTTCAATATTGCCACCGCTGCCGCCTGAGCCATCGCCTTCAAAGAAAGATTGCAGCATGGGCGTGTCGACATAACCGGGACAAATTGCATTGACGCGAATGCCTTCCGGCCCATGGTCACAGGCCATGGCTTTGGTCAGCGCATGGACCGCGCCTTTGGTCGCGCAATAGGCGGCAAGACCGGGGTCCGCGATATATCCATCATAAGAACCAAAGTTTATGACTGAAGAACCGTTTGAGTTTTGTTCGGCGGATTTTCGTAACAAAGGCAGGGCATATTTTGATGTCAGGAACATGCCCGTCACATTGATCGCAAATATCCGATTCCACTGCTCCAGCGTCGTGTTCTCAATCGTCTCTTCGATCTCAATGCCCGCCGCATTGACAAGAATATCCAGTTTGTCCCAACGATCACCCAAACTGCTGAATGTTTTAAATACACCAGCTTCATCTGTGACATCAAACTTCACGAATTCACCGGCACCACCATTATCAGACAGGTCGGCTGCAACAACCTCTGCCCCTTCACGTTCAAACCGCTCACAAATCGCAGAGCCAATCCCGCCGGTACCGCCCGTCACAAACGCCGTTTTCCCCTCCAAGACTCCCATCAAACAACTGCCTTTTTGTAGTGATCGAGAACAAGACCGTGAAAGTGATGCACCGCATGTTCCGATTTTCCGGAGCCATCGGGATCATGCACGATCCGGCCCTGATCAAAGGCCGGCGTATTCATGCCGCGCTGGACGCTCTCAACCAGATTGATGTCTTCCACCTGAAGCACTTCATCCAGATATCGAATGGCTTCTTTCTCTGTTTCATCAGGTTCTGGGGTTTCCAGATAAAAGTCATAGGTTTCGTAGGTAAGATCAGGACCAGCAGGAATGATGTTCAATACAATCATGGAAGACCGGCCCGGATATCGCATCAGACAGGTGGTTGGCCAAAGCCACCAGACCGCATGAGTTCGAACAGTAGCATTTGAAACATCATAAGCGGCATTTGGTGAATTGCCTGCATCAGCCATGTGACTGGAATAAATGCCGTGCGTGGTCACCTTATAAGTGTCCATGTCGACCAGTTCGCAAAAATCCTTGTGAGCAGTTGGGCAGTGGTAACATTCAAGAAAATTGTCGACGACATTCTTCCAGTTCGACTTGATCTCATAAGTCAGACGATGTCCGAAGGTGAGTTGATCGATATCCGGTGCCCAATGACGTATTTCAGTCTCCAGGTCCCCAGATTGCTCGTGCAAAGACGATGCATTGGGATCGAGATTTACGTAAATAAACCCGCAGAACTCCTCGACCTGAACCTGATCCAGGCAAATGTTTTCCAGTTTGAATTCTTCCAGATGTTCTGTGTGTGGTGCACGCGCAAGTTGCCCATCAAGCTTGTATACCCAAGCGTGGTAGGGACACATGATGCGGGTGGTGTTGCCATCGCCGGAGAGAAGTTCATGCGCACGATGTTTGCAGACATTGTAGAACGCGCGCAGTTCACCATCGCGGTCACGTACAACTGCAATCGGCTTCCCCGCAATCTGAACGGTAGTATAAGATCCTGGCTCTCTTACCTTTTCTACGTGACACACCCACTGCCAAGACCGGGCGATGACCGCTTGCTGATCAAGATCAAACCATCGAGGATCGACATAAGCCTCAGCCTTCAAAGAAAATGACCTTCTCGGATTGTCGTCATAGCCTCCCGCCAATCGCGAAAAATCTTCAGAACCAAGGCTTATTGTCATGACAATCTCCGTCAGTCTTTAACCGGGGGATAGCGGAATCTGGCATCCGCAACCGCCCAGTCCATGTGATTACGTACATATTGCTGCGAAGCGTCTGAAGGCGGATTATAGTCCCAGGCTTCGCCAGCGCCCGCCTCCATTGCTGCATGAAGGGCGCGGCGCGATTTTTGTGTCTTGATGACGTTTTCCCGCAAGGTATCACTGTCCCAGCGCTCAGCAACTTCGGCAGCAAATTTGTCAGCAATCCCAGAATAATCCGGATCGGAGGCAAGGTTCACCTTCTCGAGTGGGTCTTTGGAAATGTCGTATAGTTGTGCTGGATCGGGATCACAATGAATGTATTTGTATTGTCCCCGCCGGATCATAAACACCGGCCATGGGGTCATCTCTGCACAATATTCGCCGATTGCTTCGTCAACCGTATCTTTCCTGCCCCGGGCGAGCGGCATCAGACTGCGACCATCAATGGGCTCACCCAGATCGTTTTCACTGCCTCCTGCAATGTCGATGAAAGTCGGCAACATATCCACGAGGGAACATGCGTTTTGAGCGGACCCAGTCGCGACGCCCGGCCCAGCCATGATCAAAGGAATGCGCGCGGAATGCTCAAAGAAATTCATTTTGAACCACAAACCACGCTCCCCAAGCATGTCACCATGGTCAGCGGTTACAATGATGATTGTATTTTCCAACTCATCAATTTCTTCGAGTGTTTTAACCAGCGAGCCGATTTTGCTGTCAAAGTAGCTGACATTTGCCAGATAAGCTCGACGCGCGCGACGCACTTCTTCATCGGTCAGAGGAATGTAACTTGCTTCGATACCGTCCATGACACGGCGCGCGAAAGGATCCTGCTCTTCCGGTTGCAGAACGTATTCGGGCATATCAATTTCATCATCAGAATAAAGATCCCACCACTCTGGTCTCGCCACATAGGGGTCATGAGGATGAATGAAACTGGCAATCATCGCAAAGGGGGCATCTTTACCGGTTGTCTTGTCCCGCGCATAATCGAATAGCCAGCGTTTTGCAGCAAACTCCACTTCGTCATCATAGTCGATTTGATAAGTCGCGCTGGCAACGCCACTTTCCTTGACGGTCTGCATGTTGTGATACCATTTATCGATTCGCTCATCATGCGCTTCCCAATCCGGCGTCCAAGCAAAATCGGCTGGATAAATGTCCGTTGTCACTCGATCCTCAAACCCGTGTTTTTGGTCTGGCCCCACAAAATGCATTTTACCTGAGAGGCATGTACGATATCCAAGCGCTTTGAGATAATGGGCGAACGTAGGCACTGTAGCCTTGAATTCCGACGCATTGTCATAGGCCGCAATCCGGGAAATCAATTGGCCAGACATGAAGGCAAAACGAGACGGGGCACAAAGCGGCGAGTTGCAGTAGGCCGCGTCAAAGCGCATTCCTTTAGCAGCAAGCGCGTCCATGTGTGGGGTTTTTACTATCCTGTGCCCGTAACATCCGGTGAAGTGTGGTGCCAGCTGATCGGCCATAATGACCAGAATATTGGGTTTTGATGCCATGTAAGCGTTTCTCCTCAAAGGTCAGTCTGACAAAGATTTGCGAAAATATTTGACTTTTTTAGCCATCTGCTTTTGATTTTTCGCCATATGAGTAATGATCCAACCTTTCGCGAATTCACAATAGGCATGCTGTTGTTCGATGGGTTTAATTCCCTGGCAATGCATGCGTTCATCGATCCCTTTCGGTCAGCCAACTATTTGCGGGGTGAGTCCTTGTATCGATGGGAATTCATCGGCTTCGAGGCCGATTGTGTGACAGCAAGCAATGGTCTGACCATCTCCAGCCTCAAAACCCATCCGGATATATCGGAACCTCTTGACCTGCTGGTGGTCAATGCAAGTTGGGGCGTAAGCCACCTTAAATCTCCTAAACTCCTTAGCTGGCTCAGAGATCAATCCAGCAGGGGTGTCACACTTTGCGGCCTCGATACCGGGGCATTCATTTTGGCCTTTGCGGGTTTGCTCAAAGGTCGGCGGGCAGCGGTTCACTATGAGCACATCGCCGCCTTTCGTGAGCTGTTTCCCGATGTCGCCATGGGGGAAGAGATGTTCATCGTCGATGGTGATCGGCTGACCTGTTCCGGAGGATTGGCCTCCAGCGATCTGGCGCTTGAGATCATCCGGCTTCAGCAAGGAATGGAACTGGCCAATGCATCGGGCAGATACATATTTCACGAGCGTCTTCGCAACGGTGACGAAGGTCAATTGTCGGAACATCAGGAGCCTGTTGGTTATGCCGCGCCCGAGAAACTGCGGGAAGCCATTATCCTGATGGAACGCACTCTTGAGCAACCGCTGGATATTGGCGAAGTGGCAAAGACGGTTGGTATTTCGCAACGCCAACTGGATCGCTTGTTCAACAAACACACCGGCGTGTCTCCCGTCAGGTATTATCTGGACGTTCGACTTGATCGGGCACGTGGACTGGTCACACAGACCGAGCTGCCAATCTTAACCGTTGCTGTTGCATGCGGTTTCAGTTCAAACGCACAGTTCAGTCGCACCTACCGAAAACGGTTTGGCATCTCTCCAAGTCAGGATCGCATTGAGGGCAGAGTGCCGTTTCAGTTTCGATCGTTCCCGAGTCATGCCGGTGTTTAAAGACCGCCCTGTTCTTTAAGAAAACTCACGACCTCGCGGCAGGCATCGCCTCGTTTTGCATCTGTAAACACAAATGGCTTGTCCCCGCGTTGAATGTTTGCATCGCGGTCCATGACATCAAGATCGGCCCCAACATAAGGAGCGAGGTCCTTTTTGTTGATGATCAACAAATCAGACCGCGTGATACCCGGACCGCCCTTGCGCGGAATTTCTTCGCCCTGACAGACAGAGATCACATAAAGGGTGATATCCGCGAGTTCCGGCGAGAATGTTGCTGCCAGATTGTCACCTCCGGATTCGATAAACACCACATCCAAATTGGGATGCGTGTTGTTGAGATCAGCAATCGCCCGCAAGTTGATCGAGGCATCTTCACGAATGGCGGTATGCGGGCATCCGCCCGTCTCAACGCCGATTATGCGGTCTGAAGTTAACGCCTGCATGCGCACCAGTGCATCACGATCTTCCTGCGTGTAAATGTCATTGGTTACCACACCAACTGAATACTCATCCCGCATTGCTTTGCAAAGTTCAGCCGTGATGGTGGTTTTGCCAGACCCTACAGGGCCACCGATACCAACTCTCAGTGGGCCGTTCATTCGTTTTCTCCGAATATTTCCAAGGCTGAATTGAGAGCATTAATGGCAGCCGGAAATCCTCCATACAGGGCCATTTGCCAAATTACTTCTCCAATTTCTCGCTCTGAAGCACCTGCTTTCAATGCGCCTTCAATGTTGACTTTCAATTGGGGTTTCGTTTGCCCGCCCAAAGCTGTAAGTGCCGCAATCGTCGCCAAATACCGGGTTTTCAAATCAAGGCCTTCACGAGCATATTGCTGTCCATAGGCAAAATCGACAATCGATCGCGAAAGCCCCGGAACAATTTTACCGTAACGTTTCTCGAGAGCTGCTTCCATGCCGGGATTGAGTTCTTCAGAAAGCAGCTTTCCCTGCTCATAAGTATCATTGCTCAACTTCTAAATATCCTGCTTGGTAAGGTTTCGTGCTGCATGGCGGTGATGTCTGCCATGATCGTATTGCTGCCAAGATCATCAAGAGAAGAAGTCGCGGCACGTTTGGAAACATCGACAATATTTTCCTCGAGTTGTGCGAGCACTTCAACGCCACCCTGCTGCCCCAATTTCATCAACCGTAAAGCAGCCTGAACCTGATTGGAAACATAGGCATGAAGATAAGCGGCGAGCGTGGTCTCCAATTCGATATCAAGTCTTCCAGCAACTGCCCCAACAGCCACTGACAACGGACAATTATCAGGCAAATCGATTTCGCACCAAGCCTTGCTTGCAAGCACAAAGGCTGAACCTTGCGCAGTGGTTTCGAGATGACGTGGGCCCGAAAAACTCATGGCTTCGGTCAACTCTGCCAGCTCTACCAATGCTCCATTGTCCGCATTCATTCGCCAGCTCTCAGCCAACAAGACCGCATCATTCCAACCGGATCCGCTGGTCAGTACTTCGGCAATCCAACTCGCCAATTCTTCTTTCGATGCCACTAATCCTTTGGCAATGGTAGCTTCCAAACCGTGACTGTAGCTAAACGCTCCTGTCGGAAATGCCGGTGACAGCCACGTTTGAAGCCGGATAAGCGATTGGAGATCAGTCATGATTGTGCCCATGTGAGTGATGCGAATGCCCGCCATAAGCACCGCCTTCGGGATCAAACGATGCGGTGATTTCAGTAACAGTCGCCCCAAGCCCTTCCAGCATATCCTTGATGACATGGTCCTGCCTTATGCGCAGATGGTCTTCCAGAATTTGGGTTGGGAGATGCCGATTACCCAATTGCCACGACAGCTGAAGAAGGTGGTGAGGGTCTTTGGCACGTACCTCATAAAGCGCCTCAGGTTCGGCAATCACCTCAATGATACGACCATCATCAAGCTCAATCCCCTCGCCATGCCGCAGCAACCGCGCTTCGGGCAGGTCCAGCAAAAACTCGATACCACCATCTGACACCATCTTAACACGCCGACGATGACGGGCTGTTTCATCCAGCGTAATAGTGTCAACCGGATGGTGTGTATGGGAATGAATGGTGGAGGCGGTGGTCATCACTAAAACAAAAAATACCGCTGTGCCATGGGCACTACATCTGCTGGTTCGCAGGTGAGCAATTCTCCATTCGCGTGGACTTCATAGGTTTCCGGATGCACGTCAATTTCTGGTGTTAGATCATTCAGTACCATCGCAGATTTGCCAATGCCGCCACGCGTGTTTTCAACTGCAAGCAAGCGTTTTTCAACACCAAGCTTGGAACCGAGATCATCTTCCTTGGCTGCTTTGGAAACAAAGGTCACGGATGAATTGGTCAGCGACTTGCCGAACGCACCAAACATGGGCCGCATGTGAACGGGTTGCGGTGTTGGGATAGACGCATTCGGATCACCCATGGGAGCAGCCGCAATTGTGCCACCAATTAAAACCATGTCCGGCTTTACGCCAAAGAATGCCGGAGACCACATGACAAGGTCAGCTCGCTTTCCGACCTCAAGCGAGCCGATATGCTTGTCGATGCCGTGAGCAATTGCTGGGTTGATGGTATATTTTGCTATGTAACGGCGGACACGAAGATTGTCATTATCGCCCTGCTCATCCGCCAGCCTACCACGCTGACGTTTCATTTTGTCAGCCGTCTGCCAGGTACGGATCAAGACCTCACCGACGCGTCCCATTGCCTGACTGTCCGATGCGATGATGGAGAAAGCACCCATGTCATGCAGAATGTCTTCAGCGGCAATCGTCTCCTTGCGGATGCGGCTTTCAGCAAAGGCCACATCTTCCGGAATGTTGTTGTCGAGGTGGTGGCACACCATCAGCATATCGAGATGCTCATCCAATGTGTTGACTGTGTAAGGCCGTGTCGGGTTGGTGGACGATGGCAATACGTTGTCCAGCCCACACACCTTGATGATGTCCGGCGCATGACCGCCACCAGCACCTTCTGTATGGAACGCGTGAATGGTGCGGCCATCAATCGCCTTGATCGTGTTCTCAACAAAGCCGGACTCGTTCAGCGTATCGGTGTGGATCATGACTTGAACATCATAGTCATCAGCAACCGACAGACAGCAATCAATCGCACCGGGGGTCGTGCCCCAATCCTCATGCAGTTTCATGGCGCAAGCACCGGCCTTCACCATTTCTTCCAAAGCTGCCGGCAAAGACGCATTGCCCTTACAGGAAAGGCCAATGTTCATCGGGAAGGCATCCATGGATTGGATCATCCGCCCAATATGCCACGGGCCGGGAGTGCAGGTCGTCGCCAGCGTCCCGTGTGCCGGACCCGTTCCGCCACCCAGCATGGTCGTGACGCCAGACATCAAGGCTTCTTCAATCTGCTGCGGGCAAATAAAGTGAATGTGGCTGTCAAACCCGCCAGCGGTGACAATTTTACCCTCACCCGCAATCGCTTCTGTGCCTGGCCCAATGATGATATCGACATCAGGTTGCGTATCCGGATTTCCCGCCTTGCCAATGGCCGCGATCTCGCCGCTTTTGAGGCCAATATCCGCCTTGTAAATTCCAGTGTGGTCGACAATCAACGCATTGGTGATCACCGTATCCACTGCACCTTCTGCGCGGGTGATCTGACTTTGGCCCATGCCGTCACGAATGACCTTACCACCACCAAACTTTACCTCTTCGCCATAGGTGGTCAGGTCTTTTTCAACCTCAATGAAGAGTTCCGTATCCGCAAGGCGGACTTTGTCACCGGTCGTGGGGCCAAACATATCTGCATAGGCAGCTCTTGAAATGGATGCCGGCATTATACGTCTCCCATGATCATCTGATTAAACCCGTAGATTTTGCGACCACCTGCCAGCGGCACAAGGGTCACATCGCGGGCCTGTCCGGGTTCAAAGCGCACAGCGGTACCAGCCGCAATATCCAGCCGCATGCCTTTTGCAGCTTCACGGTCAAACTCAAGACCTGAATTGGTTTCAAAAAAATGGTAATGGCTACCCACCTGCACGGGTCGGTCACCCGTGTTCGCGACTTTCAAGGTCACGGTTTCCGCGCCTTCATTTAGGACAATGTCGCCATCGGCAATGATCATTTCTCCGGGTATCATGTCGGCCTCCTAGCGAATGGGTTCGTGCACAGTGACAAGCTTCACACCGTCGGGAAACGTTGCTTCTACCTGTATGTCGTGGATCATTTCAGGGATGCCTTCCATCACTTGGCCCCGTGTGATGACGTGGGCTCCGGTTTCCATCAGATCAGCCACGGAGCGGCCATCGCGTGCACCTTCCACAACGAAGTCTGTGATCAGTGCAATGGCTTCCGGGTGATTGAGCTTCACACCTCGCTCCAGCCGCTTGCGAGCAACTTCCGCCGCCATCGCAATAAACAGTTTGTCTTTTTCTCTTGGGGTCAGGTGCATGGGCTATATCCTCCAAACGCGTGGCAATTCCTGGTCCCGCAGAACTTTCAGAACCGGTATCAATGCCTTTCGCAATTCATACGTATCAGACGCCAGAATGCGCCCAGTGATTTTTCCTTCAAATGCGCTGAACCCGGCAGTATCCGAACTGCAAGCTGCTCGCATCTTGTCCGCAATAGGTGACAACGCCTCATCATCCAGTGGACACAAAAACAAAAGACTGGTGGCTGCACGAAGATTATCGAAACCAGCTGTGGAGTTATTCAAACCTTCCAGCCTGAGATCATCCGCAAAGACGAGTTTGCCAGATTGACGGACACGCCAGCGATCATGGAACTGAACTTTCTTAAGCTCTTCGCCCATGGCTTCACGACCCAGCATGATGCTTTCGATTGCAAGCAATTCCGCGCCTTCATCCATTTCAACATCAAAGCTACGCGCGAGGGCAGAACCATCATAAAGAATGGTTTCTTGAGGAAGCCAATGCAGGGTACTGCTGGCCGCCAGATTTATCGACGTTTGAACATGCGCAGTGCCAGAGGAGGATTCATAGGATTTTTCACAGGCCTGCGTCGTGGCGACTACCTCGCAACTCTCGCCCAGGCGAACATGCCAACCCAATTGATCACCACCCGTCAGACCACCTGCGGTGTTGATCAATACGGCTTCCAGCTGCCCACCGTAATGTTTGGGAAACCTGATTTTGGCACTACCCTGCTGATACAGCCGATCAAGCGATGTTTTGGCACCATTGTGTTTGAAGGAAACAGCCGCAGCCGCATCAACCCTTTGGTGACGCCTGGTGTGACTGGCGGTCAGCCCAGAATCAGACGGAGAGGTGCTTGCGTACATTTTTCTTGTCCAGATCGCTTGCAGGTCCGTGATGAACCATCATGCCACGATCCATAATATAGACATCATTTGCAAGCTGGCGACAAAAGTCGAGATATTGTTCCACAAGGATGATCGCCAAACCGGCAGTGTCTCTCAAATATTCTATTGCCCGTCCAATATCCTTGATGACCGAGGGCTGAATGCCCTCGGTCGGTTCGTCGAGCACCAAGATCTTGGGGCGCATGACCAGTGCTCGGCCGATTGCTAATTGTTGTTGCTGTCCACCGGAGAGATCACCGCCCCGTCGCCCAAGCATTTCACCCAAGACTGGAAACAGTTCAAACACCTCAGGTGGGATATTTCGCTGATCTCGGGGTAACAGGGAATATCCGGTTTCAAGGTTTTCCTTCACGCTCAACATGGGAAATACATCGCGGCCTTGTGGCACATAAGCAATGCCACTTGCCGCACGCAAATGAGGTGCTGATTTCGCAAGTTGAGCGCCATCAAACTCTATTTCCCCTCCGGAAATTGCATGATGTCCCGTGATGGCTTTCAAAAGCGATGTTTTGCCGACACCATTCCGCCCCATTACACATGTGACTGATGCCGGTGCGGCTTCGAGCGATACATCATACAGAATTTGCGCAGCTCCGTAGTGGAGATTGATGCCGGAAACCTTCAGCACACCAAATCCTCCCTATCGCCCAAGGTAAACATCGATCACCTCCTGATTATTCGTAACGTGATCAAGACTGCCTTCCGCCAACACAGAACCTTCATGCAACACGGTGACCCGGCACTCCAGACTTCTGACAAATTCCATGTCATGTTCCACCACCACCACGGCATGATCCTTCGCAAGCTTTTTCAGAAGTTTTACGGTTTTCTTGCGTTCATCACCCGTCATCCCCGCGGCGGGTTCATCAACCAGCAAGAGCCGCGGATTTTGTGCAAGCAGCATACCGATCTCGAGCCATTGCTTTTGACCATGAGAAAGTTCACCAGCCAGTCGAGAAATCTCAGCCGACAGGCCAATATCAGTGGCGATGTTGGCTACTTTGTTCCTGTCATCTTCGCTATAATGATAAAACAGCGTCTTAAGCGGACCGCGATCATTTTGCAGCGCCATCATCAGATTGTCTTCAACGCTCTGATCTTCAAAAACGGTTGGACGTTGAAATTTTCGCCCAACACCCATGCGTGCGATATCAGACTCTGAACGGCGAAGAAGGGAAGTGTTTTTCTCACCCCACAAAACATCACCACTGTCTGGACGGGTTTTACCCGTGACAATGTCCATAAAGGTTGTTTTGCCTGCACCATTTGGACCAATGATAGCCCGCAATTCCTGGTCCCCAATTTGAAAACTCAGATTGTTGATCGCCTTGAACCCGTCAAAAGAAACCGAGATTTGATCTACTTCAAGAAGGCTATCCATCGTCTGGCTCCTTCTTGCTTGTCAGCAGATCAAACAACCCGCCAAGTCCGTTGGGTGCGTAGAGCGTGGTCGCAACAAAGGTGAGGCCCAATAGCACAAGCCACCAGTCGACCCATTGAATGGTATAAAACCCGAGCGAAATGTTGGGAATTTGTCCACCCGTGAACATGGAAGACAAAAGCGACACAAAGGCTGCGCCGATGACCGAACCATACAACCGACCGCGCCCACCAATCGCAACCCATACCGCAAGATAGATGGAAGCAATCGGCGCGATCTCTGCAGGATTTATGATACCAGCCTGCGGATAGTAAAGCGCGCCAGCAATACCTGCCATTATGGCGGTTAAAACGAAAACAAACAGCTTGTAACCTTCAACATTGTATCCGAGGAAACGAACACGGCTTTCGTCATCGCGGATTGCTCGAATGATGTTTCCAAACTTCGATTCCACAATCAGTTTGATGACCAAGTACGAGGTTCCAAGCGCAAAGGCTGAGGCCCATAGAAACCAGACAGACACAACAGCTTGTGGTGTTTCTTCCAGGCCAGGCAGGTTTTGCAAACCGGAGAGACCATTGTTACCGCGCAACCCGCTGTCGTTCTGGAACAGGTACAGGGCGAGTGCCAGGGTCATCGCCTGGGTGAGGATTGAGAGATAAACACCCGTCACACGACTGCGGAACGCTAACCAGCCAAAGACCAGTGCCAGAATTCCAGGAACAAGAATGACCAATGCAAGCTGCGCCCAAAAACTGTGTGCAAACGCCCAGACAAGAGGAAACTCGGAACCACCCACAACACCGAATATTTGAGTCCCGATGGCTTCATGTATCTCCCCGGGCGTCATTGGCAATGCTGCAGCTTCGCCCGCTTTGATGATGATCAACTCGGTTCGGGCATACATCAACCACATGCCAATCATGTAGCCACCTAATCCAAAGAAGGCAAAATGACCCAAGCTCAGAATACCGCAATAACCCCAGAGCAAGTCCATCGCTAATGCCACAAGACAGAAGCACAATGTCTTTCCTAGGGTTTTTACCAGACTGGTTGAGATCAATCCCAGGCCAAACCCCTCGCTCAGAATTGTGATCGCTATGGTGAAACCCGCAAGAAGGCAAAGGAAGACAAGCGTTGATGGATTTCGCATCAGGAAGCGGGTCAAGGGTCCACCAAATTCCTGTTTTGGTGCTGGCTGGGTAAGAGTGACTTCTGACATTTAGGTCTCTTCCCGGTCTTCAAGTTTCAAAGTCATGAAAACACTGTGTGGGTCCAACTCGTACTCGCCGAAAGGTTCTGTTTCGACAAAACCGCAGGCCGCGTACATTTTACGGGCGGATGCAAAGTCTGAATGTGACCCAGTTTCGAGCCACAAGGCGGAGTAATTGCGTGACTTTGCTTCGTCCATGATCACTTCAAGTATGCGCCGACCAATCCCCAAACCACGCGTTTCTTCCAAGGTATGCATGGATTTGACTTCGCCGTCCGTTGGCGAAAGCTCTTTCAGCGCGCCCATCCCGACGACCTGTTGGTCACTACTAGCCTGCCAAACTGTGATGTTGTTTGAGGCAAGTTCCGCAATGGGTAAACGGTGACAACTTTCAGGGGGTGACAGCGCGTCACAAAACAATGTGTGTGCTGTCACCAAAGCAGCAAATTCCTCGGAGACCAGATCTGCGTGTTCAATGAATATACTCATATCACGCCTCCGCAGCCCGACCTTTGAGGGCGATGATGCCTCGCGGACGGAACTGAATGAAAATGATGATAATGATGATCATATAGGTCTGGGCTGCAAGCGTATTTGACGGGTTGAAA
>JAAUYH010078429.1_pt1 | contig 46466 bp, 39 predicted proteins | sample 7278061 | NCBI WGS metagenome assembly JAAUYH01 (sample SAMN14350203, study PRJNA611818) | marine sediment metagenome | isolation source: surface marine sediment (0.6m) | place: French Polynesia: Moorea | collected 2018-08
CGCTTGCCGGTGTTGGTATCGGACTTAAAGAGCACAACAAAGACATCAAAATCGGCCTTGCTGATCCCCATGGTGCTGCACTCTACGAATATTACGCCAATGGCGAATTGAAAGCCGAAGGTAGCTCTATTACCGAAGGCATTGGCCAGGGCCGTATCACAGCGAACCTTGAAGGGTTCACACCCGACTTTCCGTTTCAAATTTCTGACAGTGAAGCAATTCCGATTGCTTTTGATCTTTTGGAGCATGAAGGCCTTTGCATGGGTGGCTCCACTGGCATCAACGTTGCTGGCGCCATTCGCCTCGCGAAAGAATTGGGGCCGGGCCATACAATTGTGACCATCCTTTGCGATTTCGGAAATCGCTATCAGTCCAAGATGTTCAATCCTGACTTCCTGCGGGCAAAGGACCTCCCGGTTCCCGCTTGGCTGGAGGACACATCTTCAATTGATGTGCCGTTTGAATAGGATCACGTTTTTTGGCTTTCCACACAAAGCAATTGTTCGTTGAAGATGCCTATCTTTCCGTTTGTGATTGCAAGGTCGTGGAAATCAACGATTGCGGTGGTGTCGTACTGGACCAGACGAATTTCTATGCAACCAGCGGCGGTCAACCTGGCGATACCGGGTTTCTTGAGCGAAACGATGGTTCAAAGATCCAAATTGCAACGACTGTGACTGGCGAGAGTAAGCAGGAAATCATATTGGTTCCTGACGAAAATCAACCTGTTCCGGAAATTGGAGAGGTATTGATCGGGCATATTGATTGGGACCGACGATACAAGCTTATGCAAATGCATACTGCCTGCCATTTGTTGAGTGTCGTGTGCCCCTACCCGATTACCGGCGCAGGCGTAAACGTCAACGATAGTCGTGTTGATTTTGAAATTCCGGAGGCAGGTGTCTCCAAAGAGGAAATCAGCGAAAAGCTGATGGATTTGATCAATGAGAACCATCCGGTTTTCACCGAATGGATCACCGAAGAGCAACTGGAGGCTGAACCTTCCATTGTAAGGTCGAAAAATGTTCGCCCCCCGAAAGGCCTTGGCAACATTCGTCTGGTTTGCATTGGAGATAGTTCGTCTGTGGATAGTCAGCCATGTGGCGGTACGCATGTCACGGAAACTGGCGAGATTGGCGATATCCACATCGGGAAGATCGAGAAAAAAGGACGTGAGAACAGACGTTTCCGAATTCGGTTCGGGCCTTTCCCAACGCAATAACCTCACAAATTACGAAAACATCAAACCATTTATTAACCATAACCATTCATATTTTTTCGGAGTTTTTGAATGGGTAGGTTATGAGTTATTCACCAATCAGAGAGCCTGTGAGTTTTGGAAAACGGGCATCTGAAAGTACAGTTATTCTCACACGTAACGGCAAAAGCCATCAATTCTGCATCAATCCGGTCGTCGCAGCACTGCTTGGCAGCTTCGTGTTTGTTTTCATGATCGGCTATTTTGGAGCTACTGCATATCTTGTATTCAGGGATGACCTGATCGCTGCGTCCTACGCGAAACAGGCTCGCATGAAGCATGAATATGAAGACCGTTTGGCTGCATTGCGGTCGAAACTCGATCGCGTGACATCCAGGCAATTGCTGGATCAGCAGGCCATCGAAATTCGTGTACGTGACCTCATGAAGCGACAGGATGCGATTGGCACGAGAACCGATAAAATGTCCAAACTGTTGGAAAAAGCGGAAGCCCGCGGTCTGGGAGCGAATCCAAGCTCGTCGGCAATACCCATACCTCGCGTAAATCCTGCCAAGTCCACTTCCGAAACGGATGAAATTACTACAGGAAGTCTCTCACCAACCTTGTCGAAGGGCGGTGCTGCAATTGCCTCCGCGTTTTCATTGCGTGGGGACAATAGCCCAAGCAGTGTAGATGTGTATTCATATCTGCCGGAGAATGGTGGGGCTATTGGTTCAAACGCCTTCACCAATAAGCTGTTTGGAGATGTTTCAGAAGCCATTGAAATGATTGATGCCAAACAGCGGCAAAAGGTTTCGAGTCTTCGGGCATCCGCGATTTCCAGATCGCAAACCATCATGAGTACGCTCGACTCAATTGGTGTGAAAGTTGACACACCCAAGACCACTTCTGTTGGTGGACCTTTTGAACCGTTAGACCCGAACACAAAGTTTGATGACTATATGAATGCTTTGGAAGACTCGCTCCAACTTTATGATCATGTCTCCTCTCTTGCTCGTGACCTTCCTATCGGGACGCCAGTCAAAAACGCGAAGATATCCAGTCATTACGGTAGCCGCGTCGATCCGTTCAACGGTCGAATTGCGATGCATAGCGGGACTGATTTCAAGGCCCCAACAGGAACACCTGTTTTTGCAACTGGTAATGGCAAAGTCGTGAAAGCCGGCCGAAAAGGCGGATACGGCAAGGTGGTTGAAATTCAACATGAAAACGGGATGGTGACACGCTACGCGCATCTGAGCCGTATTACTGTAAAGGTCGGGAAACGCGTGAAGGTTGGAGATCGGGTTGGCAAGGTCGGCTCAACAGGCAGGTCAACCGGCCCTCACCTCCACTATGAAGTCAGGCGCAACGATTCAGCGCGTAATCCCGCACACTATATGAAAGCCGGCCGCAAGCTGATTGGTGTACTTTGAAACACCAATCACTACCTTAATCGATATCTTCCACCTCAATGCCATCGCTGCCCGTTACCTGATGGGCTAAAGCAGCTTCCATAAACGGATTAAGGTCTCCATCGAGCACATTGTCTGGAGAGGTAGATTCCACACCGGTTCGCAAGTCTTTCACCAACTGATACGGTTGAAGAACATAAGAGCGGATTTGATGCCCCCAACCAATATCGGTTTTGGAATCATGAGCTTCCTGTATTGATTCCTGGCGCTTCTTCATCTCCAGATCAAACAGTCGGGCACGCAGAGCCTTCATCGCATTTGCACGATTCTGGTGTTGTGACTTTTCAGATGACGTCACAACAATTCCGGTCGGCATATGCGTAATCCGGACTGCCGAATCGGTTGTGTTCACGTGCTGGCCACCGGCGCCTGAAGACCGATAGGTATCGACGCGGATATCGCTATCAGGAATGTCAATTTCAATATTGTCATCAACCTCGGGATAGACCCAAACAGAAGAAAAGGATGTGTGACGACGTGCATTGCTGTCATAGGGTGAAATCCGGACCAAACGATGCACGCCGGATTCTGTCTTTGCCCAACCGTAAGCGTTGTCTCCACGAATCATGATTGATGCATTCTTGATACCAGCCTCGTCCCCGGAAGTGGTAGATTGAACTTCGACCTTGAAGCCGTTTTGCTCTGCCCAACGCGTGTACATGCGAAGGAGCATATTAGCCCAGTCCTGGCTCTCGGTCCCACCAGCACCCGCATTTACCTCGAGGAAGCAGTTTGCACTGTCCATTTCCCCTGAAAGAAGAGCTGCAACCTGACGGCGCCCCATCTCGCTTTGCATCTTTGCAAGCGCTTCCTCGGCTTCGGCAATGACATCATCATCACCTTCCTCTGCACCAAGCTCGATCATTCCCTGATGGTCTTCTAGTTCCGATTCAATCTCGCGAATGGTCTTGATTGAGGTCTCGAGATGCTGGCGTTCACGCATCAGCTTTTGTGCATTGGTCGGATCATTCCATAGATCCGGATCTTCGGACTTTGCGTTTAATTCGTCCAACCTTTTAAGGGCAACATCCCAGTCAAAGATGCCTCCTCAGCAGGCTTACGGCCTGCTTGATGTCAGAAACAATGGATTGCGTTTCAGCACGCATGATATCTCCAGATAAAATATGCAAATCTTTGCGAGAACATAAGGATAGGGATGAGCCAAGTAAAGCTCCCCTGCCCTTGATTTCAAAACAAGATGTGCGAAAGCGCTGGCACAAATTTTTATGCCAAAGATATCATCCAAAGGGTTAGTAGAGACCGCCTGTTCCAAGCGTTACAGCACGGTTTGCAGATGGTGAAATATCAGCATTTCCGAGCAATTCATCACCAAAACCGATCACAGAGAAACGGTTTGGTGGGGACGTCCCCGGTTTGAATGCTTCCATGATTACACCCGGGGCACCTGCCTTTGCTTCCAGACCTGTTTTCCCGTTAATCGGGATCAATTTGATTCCCCGGGGAACGCGGAAGTCACCGACATTCTTGTCAGCAATTGCCTCGCCCATAAACTCTGTGAAAATTGGCGCCGCCAAACCACCACCGGTATTGCCCTTGCCCATCGGCTTGGGGTTGTCGAACCCGATATAAACGCCAGTCACCAGATCAGGTGTATATCCTACAAACCATGCATCTTTTTCATCGTTGGTCGTACCGGTTTTGCCCGCCACCGGTACTTTCAATTCTTTGACAACCGGTGCTGTGCCGCGTTGCACAACCCCTTCCATCATTGAGGTAATCTGATATGCGGTCATCGGATCCAGAACCTGCTCTCGATCATCTTCCAGGACGGGCTCTTCCTGGCCTCTCCAGGCCTGCGAATTGCAGTCAACGCAAACGCGCTCTTCGTGCTTGAAAATGGTTTTGCCATAGCGATCCTGGATTCGGTCAATCAATGACGGCTTTATTGAGCGGCCACCATTGGCAAGAACTGAATAAGCGGCAACCATCCGCATAACCGTTGTCTCGCCAGAACCCAGTGACATGGAAAGAACCGGCGTAAGCTTGTCATAAATGCCGAAGCGTTCGGAATATTCAGCGACCAGCGGCATGCCCATGTCTTTAGCAAGGCGGACCGTCATCAGGTTTCTTGATCGTTCAATACCACGACGCAGCGTAGAAGGGCCCGCGAATTTGCCACCATAGTTTTTGGGTTCCCAGATCCCCAGACCCGGCCCTTGATCCACCTTGATGGGACCATCAAGAACAACTGAGGATGGTGTATATCCATTATCAAGAGCGGCAGCATACACGAAAGGCTTGAACGATGATCCCGGTTGTCTGTATGCCTGTGTCGCCCGATTGAATTGCGAGTCCGAGAAAGAAAATCCACCGGCCATTGCCAGCACGCGACCTGTATGCGGGTCCATGGCAACAATCGCACCGGAGACTTTTGGTTTCTGACGCAATCTGAAATCGGTAGTATCAGCTTTTTTCTCACCGATGGGTTCAACAAAAACCACATCGCCCGGTGAAAGCACTCCATCGACGGTTTTGCTTTTGCGCCGTTTACCTTCTTCATCTGTGAAGTTCAGCGCCCACTTCATGTTATCAAGTGAAATCGTTCCTGTGCGTCGGTCCTTGCTCAATTTCCCTGATGCAAGCGTTCTGGGTTGAATGCCAACGGTTGCTGAATCGCTACTGCTTGCGAGCACAACCGCCAGCTTCCATTCGGGCACGTCGGTAAGCGCCTTGACTTCACCAATCACCTCTCCCCAGTCGCCAGCAAGCTCAACCTTCTCAACGGCCCCACGAAAACCACGTTGAGTGTCATATTTTATCAGACCACGTTGTAACGCTTTACGTGCCTTTACCTGGAGTTGAGGATCAAGTGTGGTGCGGATTGAAAGGCCACCTTCATACAAAGCGTCCTCGCCATAGCGGTCAACGACCTCACGACGCACCTCTTCTGAGAAATACTCAGAGGCAAACAGGTAGCTTGACCCCCGACGTGGATTGACCCCGAGATCCTTTTTCTTCGCTTCATCCGCTTCTTCTTCGGTGACATATTTGTTTGCCACCATGCGGTCGATCACCCAGTTGCGGCGCTCAATTGCTGCCTCTGTGCGCCGGAAAGGATGATAGTTGTTAGGCCCCTTTGGCAAAGCTGCCAGATAAGCCGCTTCATGAAGCTCAATTTCATTCACCGACTTGTCAAAATAGGTCAGAGAAGCGCCTGCTACGCCGTACGCGCCAAGCCCCAGGAAAATCTCGTTGAGATACAATTCAAGAATGCGGTCTTTTGAATAGGCCCGCTCGATGCGCAGCGACAAAAGCGCTTCCTTGATCTTGCGTTCGTAAGAACGTTCATTTGTAAGAAGAAAGTTTTTCGCAACCTGCTGGGTAATCGTAGATGCACCAACGGCTCGCCTTCCCGAGCCATAGTTCTGAACATTGGTCACAACAGCGCGCCCAATGCCGAAGAGATCAACACCATTGTGCTTGTAGAAATTCTTGTCTTCGGCAGAAAGGAACGCAGCTTTTATGGCTTGCGGTATCGCCTGAATTGGCAGATACAGCCGCCGCTCCCTCGCATATTCAGACATCAGCGCGCCATCTGCTGAGTGAATTCGGGTTGTCACCGGGGGTTCGTAAGCGTTTAGAACCTCATAATCAGGCAAATCCTTGGACATGTCACTGACATAAAGCGCAACACCTGCAATCACGATGATCGCAAACAACATCCCCATGCCGAACAAATATCCAAATATGCGTAAGAGCGCCATATCAGTACCCGTTTAACCCCGAATCAAATTTTTGTCTTATCATACCTTTGCCTTGGCTGAAGGCATAAACACAAATCAGACGACATTATGTTACGTTACGATATATAATCAGAATAGAACACAGTTGCTTTGCATCACATGTGTCTATTCGCGGTTCTGTTGCCCATTTACAACCCACTGCCCCCGAAAAACCGGTCACTGGGCGGGTTCATTGCAACCTTGGTTCAAAGAAAGCCCGAACCGCTCTCGCTACTGCATCAGCTGCTTTTGTTTTCCAAGGCAGCGATTGCATCAGCTTTTCATCTTCGATGTTCGATAGATATCCCAATTCAAGCAGCACAGAAGGCACTTCCGGGGCTTTCAGTACACCGAATGAGGCTGAACGAAGCGGATTCTTGATGAGCTTGATATCCTTGTCGAGCTCAGTCACCAAAATCCGGGAAAACTGCTTTGAAAGAACTTTGGTTTCCCGAGTGGTCAGATCAATCAGAATGTCGGTCAAGGCCTCGCTCTCCTCCACAACCTGAATCCCTGCAATCAAATCAACACTGTTTTCGGATTCTGCCAGCCGCTCGGAAAGCCGGTCCGAAGCCTTTTTCGACAGGGTGTAAATGGTCGAACCGCGTACTGACCGCTGATTGAGCGAATCTGCATGGACCGAAATAAACAGATCCGCATTCGATCGGCGATTAAAATCGAGCCGCTGCCGCAATGACAAAAACACATCATCTGTTCTGGTGAGAAGAACTTCAAAGGGACCACTATTTCGCAGTTTTTCGGCCAGCACTTCAGCAAAAATCAACACGACTTCCTTTTCCCTGGTGCCAAGCTTGCCAACCGCCCCACCGTCAATGCCGCCATGTCCTGGGTCAATCACTATTCTGAAACGTCCTTCTTTCTTCTCTTTCTTGAGAACGCGATCACCCTTCTGAGCCACATTTCCACTTTCTCCCAGAACCAGTTTTTGTGCGTTCAACAGCGCAGAAAAGCGTTCTGGTGAGGCGACTTCGATATCGAGAAGAAAACGGAAATAATCTTCGTCCAGCACTTTCTGCATGGTGGCGCGGACAATTTCTGCAGGTTTGGCAAGTGTAAGCACTATTCGCGACCGCCCTTGAGATATCCTTCCCGCGCTTACCGCTTCTACCAGCCCAATAGGCTTGAAAACCTCCTCAACATCTATGTCGAAGGTGGTTTCGCTCAAATCCATGATGATCCGATGCGGCGATTCCATGTAAAAGGTCTGGACTGCTGTATTTTGAGAAAAGTTTACGAAAAACCGTGTCGATGTCTCGTCGCCAGCAATGTTTCCGCCCAGAACTTCCGGCAAAGTATTTTGTGCTTGGCCGGATAGGCACAAGGACAGCAACACGGCGATTGATGACAAAAATTTGAATAATGGAATCAACATGCTCATATCCTACAGGAAGCCGCGTTGAAGTTCACTTCCAACCCGGTGTCTGACCTAAAAATGCCAGTGAATGCAGCGTAAATTTGGCCTCGACACGAATTTGCTTGTGAAGTCTTAAGCTTTCTCATATCTATTGGTGATCGGATATTGATGATTTCCCAATGCGTTGGGGCCAGAATTGTCAGGGTTTTGAGAAAAACATCCGATTGAAAAAGTTTCGTATGGTGAAACGTCTCAAGTTTCATCCATTCAGATGTGGTGCGAATTTGCCCATTGGCCAAAAAGCGCACCTTTTTAACTGCCAAAGTCTGACTTTGGCGCATAGTAACAGATGCGGAAGTGTGAACGTCTATAATGACACTGAAAGGCATTGAACGAGAGAACGAGGCGCAATATGCAGCCTCTTCGCGTGAGTTGAGACGCCTTTCACCATCAGCTTCCCCTCGCCTAATTGCAGGCCTTAAAGTTTTGATGCGCAATGTGCCGGTTTCTGCCGGTGAGTTTTTGAGACACGCCCTAACACGGCTGGAACACTTATTGTTGCCACCTCCGCTGGAAAGGCCTGCGGAGTTAAGGATTCATGTCCAACAAAATGTTAATCGACGCGAGCCAGCCCGAGGAAACCCGGGTATCGGTCGTTCGCGGAAACCGTATTGAAGAATTTGATTTTGAGTCACAGGAGAAGAAGCAACTAAGAGGAAATATCTATCTGGCGAAAGTAACAAGGGTCGAACCCTCGTTACAGGCTGCGTTCATAGATTATGGTGGCAACCGCCACGGTTTCCTGGCTTTCTCCGAAATTCATCCAGACTATTATCAGATCCCCGTTGCTGACCGCCAGGCGCTGCTTGATGCGGAAGCGGAAGAAGCTCGTGCTGCCCGTGAAGCAGATGAAGCGGAAATGGAAACCGGTTCTGATGATGAGGATGATGAGGCGCCCAAGAGAAAATCGCGACGAAACCGGAACCGGCGTTCACGCTCAAAAAAGGATGCAGCAAACGCAGAAAACGGTGATGAAAATACCGAAGAAGGCGGTGCGCAAGAAATTGCTGCGGATGGTGAAGCAGATAGCGGCACAACTACGGCATCAGAAGAAAACGCTTCCGGGTCCGTTCAACCAGAGACCGCCTCTGAGGCTCCAGCAGAAACAAGCAATGATGCGGATGTTGGCGACAACTCTGCAGAAACCGCTGAGACCGTAGAGACCAAGGAAGAGGAAGCACCGAAGAAACCTCGTCGCCGTACAACACGGCGTAAACCTGCTGCAAAGAAAAAGGTCGAAGAAGAAGCGGAAGCTTCGGATGCGAATAAAACAGCTGATACCCCTGCTAATGGTTCAGATGCTGGCGACGGTGATGATACGCCTCCAACTACCATGGCTGCCATGGTCGAGATGGATGAGATCTCCGAGGAATTACCATCAGGTGACGATGATGAGGCTGTGGACAGTGATGACACAGGTACAGAGGCTGAAGAAGCATCTGCGGAACCAGTAGTAGAAGAAGAGGCAAAACCCAAACGCAAGCGGGTTTCGCGACCACGCAAACGCAAGAATGCGGAAGTTGAGGCTGAGACTGCTTCAGAAGAGGCTTCTGAGGATGGCAAATCTGCCGAAATAGCCAAACCCACGTCAGACGCCGCTTCAGGTGATGCAGAATCGCAGACTGCGTCCGAAGAAGTTTCTGAGACGGACGAAGAGAAGCCAAAGAAGAAACCTGCACGCCGCCGCTCATCGCGCAAGATAAAGGCTGAGGAGGAAGCGGAAAAGGCTGAAGCCAGCACGGATGATGAAACCTCTGACGAGGCGAGTGATTCCGAAGATGGGGATACCGATGTGGAATCGGTCGGCCAGGAAGATGCGATGGAAGAAGTTCCGCAACCGCGTCGCAGCCGCAAGCAGTATAAAATTCAGGAAGTGATCAAGCGCCGGCAGGTCTTGTTGGTGCAAGTAGTCAAGGAAGAGCGCGGCACAAAAGGTGCTGCCCTTACCACTTACTTGTCCCTGGCAGGCAGGTATTCTGTTCTAATGCCAAATACGGCGCGTGGCGGTGGTATTTCCCGGAAAATCACCAATGCGGCAGACCGCAAGCGTTTGAAGGCAATTGCCACAGAACTGGAAGTTCCAAACGGCATGGGCGTTATTCTGCGTACCGCAGGGGCGTCTCGCACTGACGTGGAAATCAAACGTGATTTTGAATATTTGATGCGGCTCTGGGAGCAAGTCCGCACGCTGACACTGTCTTCGACAGCACCGTGCCTTGTCTACGAAGAAGGCAGCTTGATCAAGCGTTCGATCCGCGACCTTTACGACAAGGACACAGGCGAGGTTATTGTTGCTGGCGAAGAGGGTTTCAAAGAAGCCAAAGACTTCATGACCATGCTGATGCCAAGCCACGCCAAGAAGGTGAAGCTTCACAAGGGCAATCAGGCGATTTTTGCCAAATATGGCGTGGAATCTCACCTTGAAGAGATGGTTTCACCGCAAGTTACCCTTAAATCGGGTGGCTACCTGGTTATCAACCAAACCGAAGCACTTGTTGCAGTTGATGTTAACTCGGGCCGCTCGACACGCGAGCATTCAGTCGAGGATACGGCTCTTCAGACCAATCTTGAGGCGGCTCAGGAAGTTGCACGTCAACTTCGCCTTCGCGATTTGGCGGGTCTGATTGTTATCGACTTCATCGACATGGAAGAACGCCGCAACAACCGTGCGGTGGAGAAAAAACTCAAGGAATGCCTGAAAAATGACCGGGCCCGCATTCAAGTCGGCCGGATTTCACATTTTGGCTTGATGGAAATGTCACGTCAACGGATGCGTGCCTCAGTTCTTGAAAGCACCATGGATGTTTGTTCCCAGTGCGCAGGCACAGGGTATGTTCGCTCCGAATCTTCCATTGCACTGCATGTCTTCCGTTCGGTTGAAGAACATGTCAGCCGTCACAACAAATATGACTGCATTGTACAAACCACACCTTCAATTGCGATTTACATCCTCAATCATAAACGCGAAGCATTGATTGATCTGGAAAGACGCTATGGTCTGAAGATCCTGGTGGAAGGCAACGCCGATATTACAGGTCAGGATTTCAAGCTTGTGAAAGGCGATCCTGCCAAAGGCGATGGCTCCCCTGCTCCGATCGGGTTCCAGAACGACGCAGCTCTGGAAGCATTGGACCCTGATGACGCTTCTGACGAAGAGGAAAAAGGCGGACGCAGAAAGCGTGGTCGTGGGCGGCGTGGCAACAAAAACGCTGATGCCGAAAATGCACAGGAAGACATTACGTCAACTGAAGATTCCGAAGTCGAAGCAACGGTAACTGACGATGATGAGGACCAGCCTCGCAAGAAACGGCGACGCGGAAAACGAGGTGGCAAAAAGGCACGCGGTGGCGCAGAAGAAAACGCTATAGAGGAAGCAGCAGAGGCTGACGAGCCTAAGGTTTCTGATGCCCCTGCAGATACTGTTGAAACCAAAGAAGAAGCAGCTGCAGAAGGCGTTGCGTCGGACTCCGCCGAGGATGAAAAGCCGAAACGCCGCAGTACTGTGCGCCGCAAGGCTCCAGTAAAGCCAAAACCGGAACCTGTTGAGGAAGCTCCAGCTAAAGCTACAGACGAAACGGAAACGGTGGAGAAAAATGAGCCGCCAAGGCCGAAACGCAGGACCACCCGCCGTAAGCCGGTGGAGACTGTTGCTGAAGAAGTAGTCGAAGAAACAACATCCGAAGCTGCACCAGCTGCGCAATCATTGGAAGAACCTGAATCGGTCTCATCTGAGGAAACAGAAAGCAAGCCCAAAAAATCCGGTTGGTGGAACCCGGGTGGCTTCTTCTAGCTTCATGCCTTTAGATGCAATTTGAAACCCCTCTGACACGAACCACGCTGGTGAAACGCTACAAGCGTTTCCTGGCGGATGTTCAGTTGGAATCCGGTGAAGTGATAACCGTCCACTGCGCGAACCCTGGCTCAATGCTTGGATTGACGGAGCCGGGTATTCCCGCTTTCATATCGGATAGTGGGAACCCAAAACGAAAATTGCGATATTCGCTTGAAATGGTTGAGGTTGGTGGAACGCTTGTTGGCGTCAACACGAACATGCCAAACAAGTTGGCGGTTGAGGCAATACAGGCTTCACGAATTCCTGCTCTCACAGGGTTCGATATACTGAAAACAGAAGTCAGATATGGAGAGAATTCCCGCATTGACATCCTGCTTGAAACTGAAAATGCGCCAAGCGTTTTCGTGGAAGTCAAAAACGTTCATTTTGTCAGAACACCGGGCATTCATGAATTTCCTGACAGCGTTACTGCGCGCGGTGCAAAACATCTGGAAGAAATGGCGAACGAAGTTGCAAAAGGCAATCGGGCTGCCATGCTCTATGTTATCCAACGTGGCGATGGCGACCGGTTCAAGATCGCTGCGGACCTTGACCCGAATTATGCAGCCGCGTTTGAAAGGGCCACTCAGGCAGGCGTTGAAGCACATGCCATCCGATGCGATGTGCGCGAAGACCGCATTGACGCACTGGATTTGATCCCAATATTATGAGTGTTGAATAGATGAGATGGGCACATGACAGCGTATATTGAAGCCGCACAGGCTCCCCTTAAAAACACTGGATCGATCAAAATCTACAATGATATGGATTTTGATGGCATGCGCACTGCCTGCCAACTGACCGCTCGTTGCCTTGATGAGTTGTCCCATCTCATTAAGCCCGGCACAACCACTCAGGATATCGACGATTTTGTCGTGGAGTTCGGCAAGGCTCATGATGCACTTCCGGCCACATTGAACTATCGGGGATATCGCAAGTCCTGCTGCACCTCAATAAATCATGTGGTTTGCCATGGTATTCCCAACGAAAAGCCACTTCGCGAGGGCGACATTGTCAACGTTGATGTCACATATGTGGTTGATGGTTGGCATGGGGATTCTAGCCGCATGTATCCCGTTGGCGAAATAAAACGTGCCGCAGAACGCCTCATCGAAGTGACCTACAATTCTCTAATGCTAGGCATAGAGGCCGTAAAACCAGGAAATACGACCGGTCACATTGGTGAAGCGATTCAAATCTATGCTGAATCTCAGCGCTGCTCCGTTGTTCGCGAATTCTGTGGTCATGGGGTCGGAAAACTGTTTCATGACGCACCGAACATCTTGCACTACGGGCGGGCTGGCGAAGGTGTGGAACTGCGTCCAGGCATGATTTTCACGATTGAGCCCATGATCAACCTCGGCAGACCCAGTGTAAAGGTTTTGTCTGACGGTTGGACAGCAGTGACGCGTGATCGTTCTTTGACCGCGCAATATGAGCATAGTGTGGGTGTAACAGAAGATGGCTGTGAGATATTTACGACCTCTCCCTCTGGATATACACTACCGCCATATGTGTAACTTAACATGTATGTCTCTCTTCGCTGATCGGGACATCTGTTAAGACAAGAATTAAGTAATCAACGGTCGTGTGGGGGCCAATGATGCAGAATCTGGAAGGCTTTTCCGAGCCTCAAAACAATACAGAAATGCTCCGCGGACACCGCGAACGGCTCAAAGCCAAGTTTCGGCGGGCTGGCGCTTCAGCTCTTGCTGAATACGAAATGTTGGAACTCGTATTATTTAGGTCTATTCCCCGCAAGGATACCAAACCCTTGGCAAAACGGCTTATCGCCGTTTTTGGCAGTTTCTCCGAGGTGTTGAACGCCTCCCCTGCACGCCTGCGTGAAGTCAAGGGTATTGGCGAGGCAACCATTACAGATTTTCAGGTGGTAAAAGCAGCCAGCCAGTTGATTGTTTCATCCGAGATCCGCGAGCGTCCTTTGCTGTCATCCTGGAGTTCGGTTTTGGATTATTGCAAGGCGATCATGGCTTATGAAGAACGCGAACAATTCCGTGTTTTGTTTCTGGATAAGAAGAACAAGCTCATCTGCGACGAGGTTCAGCATACCGGTACAGTGGACCACACGCCGGTTTATCCCAGAGAAGTCGTCAAGCGAGCTTTGGAACTCTCTGCAACAGCAATCATATTGGTGCACAACCATCCATCGGGCGATCCAACCCCTTCAAAAGCCGACATTGAGATGACGCGGAAGGTGAATGAAGTGTCAGCATCGCTTGGCATTACGGTACATGATCATATCATCATCGGTCGAGACGGACACACCAGCCTGAAAGGTCAGCAATATTTCTGATACCTTGCAAGGTTGACGAAACGCGCCAAAGACCCAGCTTTTCATTAACTTAGCGGTCGAAATTTTCAGTCTTCTGACATAGAGTCCCGCTAGGGGCAGACTAAGGATTCGCGATTGCTATGATGAATGGATTTGGGCTGGAGAAACTAGGGTTGGCGGCTCTCAGATATCCGGTTTTTGCCACTGTTATGCTTTTGGTTGCCTGTGTCGCAGCAGGCATCGGCATCACCAAGTTGCAATTTTCTGGCGAAAACATCGAAATTCTTCGGGACGGATCGCAGGAACTGGCAAACTATGATGAATTACTCAGCGAGTTTCGGGACTTTAACAACGATGCTGTAATCCTGATGCGGGTACCCAATCTCGCAACGATTGATGGAATAGAGACCTTCCGCGAGCTAAATTTCGAGTTTCAGCTGGACGACAGGGTCGAAAGCATACTATCGATATTTTCACTCGTGAAATATGCCGGACCAGAGCAAGGGTGGCAGTCGGCACTGCCTGCAGTCTACGAAAGCGACGAGCAGGTGCTTGATTCTCTGAAACAGCTGGCAATTGACATCCCTTCTTCGCAATCGCTGTTCAGTGAGAATTTCGATTCCGCAGTTATGGTTGTCTACACCAAAGCAGAAGCAATTGTGGATGCGAATGTCCGCGAAACCATGTGGGGGCTGGAAGAACTCGGTAAAGAGTTTGAAACCGATGAAATCTCAATCAGCATCGCCGGGCAACCCGCAATCCGCTCTGATCTGATCCGCTCGATTGCTTCTGACATCACCTATCTTGCGCCGATTGCCGTTATTCTTTGCGCAATCCTTGCATTCCTGCTCTTTAAATCACCAATTGCCATGTTCCTTTGTGCTTTTCCATCACTCCTGGCAATCTTCTGGTTTTTGGGTGGCGCGGGACTCGCTGGCACATCACTTAATTTCCTGACGAACATTCTCCCCGTACTGCTGATCGTCATCATCTTTGCAGATACGCTGCATCTCTATTTGAAATGGCAAAGCCTTTCCCAAAAGAGTGATGATACGATTGAAGCGCTGAGGAATGCGATTGAAGAGATTGGCCCTGCATGCGGGATATCTTCACTGACAACCGGTGCGGCTCTTTTGTCACTATGCTTCAGTGGCAATAATGGCTTGTTTGAACTGGGCATTGTTGGCGCTGTTGCGGTCCTTGCAGGCTTTATCGCAATTATGGTCGGACTGCCTGTAGCAGCCTATTGGACTGCCCGGTTAGGCTTCCGACCAAAGGGATCAAATACCCATGCACTTGCGTCTGTCGCAGGTCCGGCTATGCGCGCGTTAAGATGGCGAAAAATCGTGTTTGTAGCCGGGGTTGTTCTTTGCGGGCTGGGTCTTTACGCACATGCCATGATCGATAGTCGTTTCCGATTGATCGACTATCTTGGTTCAGCGTCAGAGGTCGGACAATCCGAAGGATATATTGATCAGACGTATAATGGCACAACGCCTTTATTTGCTGTAGTCGATATGGATCAATCTCTGCCACTTGATGACCCAGCCAATGAGAACCGGGTATATGAGACTATCAACGCGGTCACGGATGTTTTTCCTGCGGGATCATTTTATTCGTTGGCCGACTTCGCCGATGAGATCAAGAAATCCGGCGGCAAGATCAGCGCCGACCTGATCGATCAGATTCCGCGAGCTTTGACGAGCCGGTTCATATCTGCTGACAAGGAAAAGGTGTTGGTAACGATATTCTCATCCGCAAATCTCTCCGCCAGTGAAATGCAGGTTCGACTTTCTGCACTGCAAGAAGCGCTCGACAAAAGGAACCTTAGCGAAACAGTTCGAATTACCGGTTATCCGGTTTTGTCTGGCGTTGTTGCCCCGCGATTGATGGATAATTTGCGCGTCAGTTTGTTGATTGCCGTTGCCCTGTCCATTCTGATCATTTCCCTTGCCGCTGCTTCATGGCGCCTTGGGCTGGCCTGTCTGGTGCCAAATCTCCTGCCAATTGTTATGGTTGAACTGATCCTGTACGCAAGTGGAATACCTTTGAACCTTTCCATCACCGTCGCGCTCACAGTAGCCTTTGGCATCGCGGTTGATGATTCAGTCCATATGTTGAACCAGTACATGATCAACAGAAAAGATCACGACACATCACTGGCTGTTCAGGGAGCATTGAAAGACGTTACACCTGCCATATTTTCAACCACACTGATATTGTCAGGCGGCCTGATCGTCATGAGCTTCAGTTCATTGCCAGCAATGGCGGTATTTTCGGCTGTTGTGATCATGACCCTTGTTATCGCGTTTTTGGCAGACATTTTTCAGTTGCCAGCATATCTGGTATTAATGGATAGAAAGAAAGCATAAGGGCGCTTTGATGGTGACCAAATGCGTGAATTCCGGAGGAGCACAACAACGATGCTGAAAAAACTTGCGATACTTGGTGCGATGTCAATCATTGCTGTTGTGGCGCCAATTGGACAAACGACAAGTTTGGCCTCTCCGGTAATCTTTGAAAACATGTCTGGTAAATGGCGTGGCAAGGGTCTTGTAAAAGCTTCTCCGAAAGGCAAGCAAGAGTCGATCAGATGCCGCATGTCCAACAAGCCGGACGGTTCTTCCCGGATCAAACTGTCAGGCAATTGCGCGGTAAGCGGATTTGTATTCAGCCTGAACGGATTTATTGAACAAAATGGCGGTAAAAATTCGTATACAGCATCGATGTTTCGCTCACTTGCAAACCTGAAACAGTCGAATTTTTCAGGTAAGCGCAGCGGAACACGAATTAATTTTAGTTTCAAGGCGCGTGACCGAGTATCAAAACAAAATGTCGAAGCGAAGATCAATTTGAATTCCAAGAATGAGAAAGCTTTCGACGTTCAAATCAGCAGAACTGATCCCGCTTCTGGCAAGGTTTTCAAAGTTGGTACCATTACCTTTGCCAAGCGATAGGAATAGGCTGGAATTGCTCATAAAAAAGGCCGGAGTTTCCGGCCTTTTTTATATTCTGTGATCTAAAAGTTAGGAGGAGATGCTGATTGCCCTCGCCTTCTCAGTTGCTTTGATTGCTTTTATCAAGTGCGCGTCACGACCATACATATCTGCAAAATACTTCACTTCACCATTTTGCTGCGGCCAAGCAGTAAAATACGAAACATATACAGGCACCTTTGTCTTCAAGTGCTCAGTCTGGTTTTTCCCTTGCGCTATCGCAGCCTTAATGCCGGCCTTACTTTTTCCCAAGACTGCTGCAGCCATTGCCTGCGGATCATGCAATCTTACGCAGCCATGGCTGAACGCGCGATGTTGGCGCTTAAACAGGCTTTTGGCCGGTGTATCATGCATATAAATCGCATGCTTGTTGGGGAACATGATTTTCAGTTGGCCCAGCGCATTTTTAGCGCCTGGTGGCTGCCTCACAGAGAAGTTCGGATTGGCTCCAACTTGTGACCAATTAATGGAAGATGATGAAATACGCTTTCCACCAAATGTCGCGACTTCATATCCTTTTTGATCAAGGTATCCGGGATTGCCCAGAGACTTTGGCAAGAACTCATTCACGATAATGGAACGCGGCACACCCCAATAAGGATTGTATTCCACATATTCGATTTGATCATAAAAGAAGTTCGTTTGGTTCGATTTCTTTCCAACGACCACGCGCATCGACAGGTTTTCTTTGCCGTTTTCAATATATCTTGCGCGGTATTCAGGCTGATTGATGAAGACATGGCGTGCACCAAATTCATCCGGCAGCCAACGCAGGCGCTCCATCGCGAGCTTTACCTGCATAACTTTCTTTTCAGATGATACGCCTGCAAGCCTCGTCGCAGTATTACGGCCAATAATACCGTCAGCCCCCAGTCCGGCTTCTTTCTGATAGTCTTTTACAAGAGCAACCAGCTCAGGCGAATATTTCTCATCGCCGATATAAGCCGAAAGTGTTTCAGAATGTGCTTCCAACAACTCGGCCGTGCCGCGTTTCTCAATCGCTGCCACAAAGTCCTTCATTGCCGGGTTACTCTGCCCAGGCTTGATGAGAATTTTTGTTGGAAGTTCAATCAAATCATCTTCTACATCCGAAAGAGCTTCAAGCTCACTGCGCAACGCTGCGAACTTTTCGTTTGTTGGATGAAGAGCGCGAAGATTATTGGCTGGAAGCCCTTTGCCCATCACCGCGTCAAACATGTCACCAGACTTCGCGTTATGCAGCGGAAAGTCATGATATCCACTCAGTCTGTTTGGGTTGATGGTCCCGTATTCCGCATCCATCGCATAACGCAACATAGCTACTGACATCGCAATTTCATTTTGCAGTCGAGCAGAAGCAATCTCAACCTTGTCATCCCTTACAGGTATTTTGGCTTCTGTAACATAGTCAGAATTTCGAAGGCCGTAGCTCTCTGCATCCGAAAAGAGCCGCTGTACAGAACGCGCCTTCGCATTCCAGTCGCCCTGATCATTCACCCAGACATAATCCTGATTTTCGTTGTAAAATTCACTCAAAGCATCCGCAATATGCTTTTCCGCTGAAAGCTTTAGATTGCCTGCATCTACAATATCGGCAGTCATCAAAGAAATTTTGGGTTGCTCCGCAGGCGGTTGCGGATTTGTCTCAAGGTTCTCAGGTTGGTTCGAAATGACGGTTACTGCAGCAAATTTCACTGCTGCAGGTTTCAACGAAATGGCCCCGCGCTTGGCAACCTTGTAAGCGTAATTCTTGCTGGTCTTCACCTTTGGAAGATTTTTGCGCGCCTGGGCTGCCTGCTGTTGCTGCACGAGTTCATTGCGTTGGCGCAGCTGTCGTTTTTTGCGTTCATGTGCTTTTGGAAACAACACCTGAAACAGTGTCTTGCGTTCCTGAGCTTGAACATCAATTGGCATGGAAACAAAAGACCCAGCCATCAAAATTGCCGTCAGTACCGTGAGCTTTTTCATGCTTTCCTCGTCACCGTTTGTATCTTGAGTACAGCCGTATCTGTTTCCGCAGAAACCTACCGTGCCATAATACAATCCTTCACCTTAGGTAAGGTTTACCATAACAGGGTTATCAAAACCATATCATCACAACATTTTCATATTGATCGGCCGCAATAAAAAACCCGGCCATCGGCCGGGTTTCAAATTCTTTATCCTGCATTCCATAAACGCAGTGCACTGAGCGATTAGCGCGAATAAAATTCGACTACGAGGTTTGGTTCCATCTGAACCGGATAAGGCACATCTGCAAATGCAGGCTTGCGAACATAAGTAGCAGTCATTTTTGAATGATCAGCATCCACATATTCAGGAACGTCGCGCTCTGCCAATTGAACTGCCTCAAGCACCAATGCGAGCTGCTTTGAACGGTCACGCACTTCAATTACGTCACCAGGCTTGCAGCGATAGGAAGGAATGTCCACTTTGCCGCCATTTACTTTGACATGGCCATGGTTGATGAACTGGCGTGCGGCAAAAACAGTAGCCACAAATTTTGCGCGATACACGATTGCATCAAGACGGCTTTCGAGAAGACCAATCAGGTTCTCGGATGTATCGCCTTTTTGGCGAACTGCTTCACCGTAAGTGCGGCGGAATTGCTTCTCAGAAATATTCCCGTAATAACCCTTAAGCTTCTGCTTGGCGCGAAGCTGGACACCAAAGTCAGACGGTTTTCCCTTGCGGCGTTGACCATGCTCACCAGGGCCATACTCGCGGCGGTTTACTGGAGACTTAGGACGGCCCCAGATGTTTTCGCCAAGGCGGCGATCGATTTTGTATTTGGTAGAAATACGCTTGCTCATTTGCATTTCCTTTGTTTAAACAAGTTATTGGTCCAAGGGTTTGAAACCTCAGACCGGTTGGAAACGCACCCTCCTCTTTCACTCTGTTTGGAATGAACGACAGGTCAATTCACGCACGTTTTGTGAGATTGAACACGGGATACGTAGGTTATCTTTAAAGGCGCTAGCCCGAAAGATGCCCGTAGCTACAAATTAATCCCAATATTGTCAAGGAAATCCGCGTTTAAATCGCACAAAAGCAAACGCGATTAAAGTACCCTCAAACCAAAGCCCAAAAGGAGGTTTCTGGTTCCCGCATCCACCGGGTCCCCAGTAAACAGTGCCTCATCTCTGTGAGGCTTTTCCCCCGCTTCGTCTTTGACGACTTCTGCCAAAGATGCAGCACGGCGAGCAATCGCTTCGGATGTATCAATCCAATCTACCGGCCATGGCGCCATTTTTCGCATCCGGTTGACCAGAAACGGATAATGAGTGCAGGCCAAAACAACGATATCAGTCCTCTTCCCATCATGTTCATAGAAGCAAGGCGCAATTTCCTCCGCTACAGCCGCCTCATCTGTAAATCCGCCACGAAGATACGTCTCGGCCAATGCTGCCAGGCGCGTGCTTCCAACAAGGCGTATTTCACAACTTGTTCCATATTCCTCGATGAGCTGACGAGTGTATTGTCGTTTTACTGTGCCTGGCGTTGCCAACACTGACACAAGTCCGCTTCTTGTGCGCTCAGCAGCAGGTTTTATGGCAGGTACAGTCCCGACAAAGGTTTTATCAGGATACGCTTCACGCAAAGCGGCAATGCCAAGCGTGGAAGCCGTGTTACAGGCAATAACCATGATCTCCGGATCAAAGCGCTCGATCAATTTGCCAAACAGATCAATCATCCGGGCTTTCAGAGGCGCTTCATCCCAGTCCCCATAGGGAAAGGCAGCATTGTCAGCTACGTACACATATTTCTTTTGAGGCATGAGTACGCGCGCCTCACGGAGAACAGAGAGGCCGCCAATTCCAGAATCGAATACGAGAATGCTCACCCGCGGTTTTTAGCAGCTCTACGGCTAAGGCCAAAACCCAAATCGGCAAGAGATTGCGATTTTTTGCGCAAGCGACGGCGAGCCCTATCAACCGCTGAATTGCGTAACCGCAATTGCCCGTCTGAATCAAATTCAAACAAAAGGCGCTTTCTTGCGAATGAACGCGCGTAAATCCAGGTAAAAATAACACCAAGCGCCAGGCCGGCTACAACATCACTTGGAAAATGCACACCAATTACAAACCGGCTGACGGCCACAAGAAACGCGATTGGGCCCAATACCAGACACAGTCTCGGAGCGACCAGGAAAAGTACCGCGATCATTGCCCCCATGGTTGTCGAATGACCGGAGGGAAAACTTGCGTACAAATAAGAGTCACTGAACGGACTGGATATCCAAAAGTCATTATCCTCAAAAAGAACGGGTCGCGCGCGACCAATAATGTTTTTCAACGCAATGGCGAGCAATCCACTGAATGCTACCGCCGTAAATGCAAAATAGAACTTCAGGAAAATATGGTGCCACTGAATAAAGTGCGAGGCGCTGAGATTTGGAAACTTGTAGATCGACATAAACAACAACACGCTGCCTGTGCTGACCAAAAGCCAATCAGACTTGCCAGCATGGGTTATCCATCCCATCCACCACACTCCAGGCAAGGCGCCCTGCCCCAAAGCCTGCATCAGCAATGGATCTGCAATCTGGTAAGAAAGAACGATTGCCACGGTCAATGATAACCCAAGGGCAAATAGCAGTTTCCAATCAGGCAATATCTTTGCGCTATCGTCCGGCTTGCGTGCGGAAACGAAGCGAAAATAGTTCGATACTGTTGTCAACCAAGTATGAATTACACTTCCCCCGAAGGTATTGCGTTTTGCCCCGACCAAATTGGATTGCCGCATTCGGGTCATTATTGCAAGTCAGGTGAAGTAAATTGTTAAGCTTTTAAAAGAATTTCTGCGCGACTGTGGATTTTTGAACACAATACCATCTACGAAGACCTATTCTGATTGATCAGGCTTTTTCTGCTGTTTCTTCAGCCAACGCCGTTCCAATGCGGCAATCATGCCATGAAGGGCGTGTACTTCCGGATCCTGAAGCTTGGCATTCACAAACAGGGAGCGAACGGTCATTCGCATCCTTTCGGCTTTTTCAGGTGGGAAAAAATAGTTCGCATCTTCAAGGGCTTGTTCCAGATGATCGGTCAGGCCGCTTATAGCCTCCTTGCGGGCTGGCTTTGTGTCCGGTGCCTGAAATCCGGTTTCAGACACCCGTTCAGACTGCCGCATCCACTCATAAGCCATCAGCAGAACAGCCTGGGCAATGTTGAGCGATGCAAATGCCGGGTTCACCGGAAAAGTGACGATTTCGTCGGCAAGCGCAATTTCGTGGTTTTCCAACCCCCATCGTTCACGGCCAAACAGCAGTCCTGTTTTCTGGTCCAATGCTTCCTGGGCGTGGATCTGTCTGCAAGCAGCTTCTGGCGCCAGCACGGGTTTGATCATGTCACGAGGGCGTGCAGTGGTTGCCATCACATGATGAAGATCAGCAATTGCGGCGTTCAACGTATCGAATACGACCACGTGATCTATGACGTGATCTGCCCTGCTCGCAGCCGCACGTGCCTTTTCATTCGGCCATCCATCCCTTGGATTGACCAACCGCAATTCGTTCAACCCGAAATTTGCCATGGCACGGGCAACCATACCGATATTTTCGCCCAGTTGAGGTTCAACGAGGATGATGACCGGGCCGCCGGCAAAGAGTTTCTGGGTGCGATCAGTTCCTGACATGGCGCGCTAATGGCGCAATTCTCAAAACGTTTCAAGGCATTTTCTTGACCTGCAACTTTCAACAGAGGCGGTGACTCGCTCATGAGGTGATAACGATTAGTTTGCTTGTTCAAAAGCAGAATCTGAACTAGTGCCATCGGGTAATCGCCGTTTGCCAAGGGCTTATAGCGAGTATGAACATTCAATATGGGGCAAATCGTGGACAGTTTGGTTCGTACAATTGATGTTGGAAACAGAGCGCTTGTTTTTGGCGGATCTTATGGCAATCTGCAGGCGACGGAGGCCGTTCTCGCGTACGCAACAGAAAACGGTTTTGATGCTTCCAACACCATTTTTACCGGTGATACTGTAGCTTACTGCGGGCAGCCGCAGGAAACAGTGGATGCAATTCGAGCCTTCGGGTGCCATCTCATTATGGGAAACTGCGAGGAGTCGCTTGCAGCAGGTCGAGACGATTGCGGGTGCGGTTTTGAAGAAGATAGCGCCTGCAGTATTTTGTCTGCCCAATGGTATGGCTTTTGTGAAAGAACACTTTCAGCCGAAACAAAATCCTGGATGGGTACTTTGGACAAACAGGTCATGGTCAAGATCGGCGATTTCTCGCTTCGGTGCTTTCATGGAAGTGATGCTGCTATCAACCAGTTTGTTTTTCCCTCCGATGTTTCAGATGGGCATTTCGGAATCCCTTCAGAGCCTGAAATTGACGGATATATTGTTGGTCATTCCGGCATTCCGTTCATTGCACAGGAAACAACCCGTTTGTGGATCAATTCTGGATCGTCCGGCATGCCAGCCAATGACGGCACCCCAAGGGTTTGGGTTGCCACATTGGAAGCAACTCAATCAACGCTTTCTGCCCAGCTTCATTGCCTTGAGTATCCGTACAAAAACGCAATGAGAGCAATGGCGGATGCCGGGCTACGCAATGGTTACAGGGATTGTCTAGAGAGCGGGATATGGCCGAGCCATGACGTCCTTCCCCAAAAGGAGCTCGAAATGTCGGGAGCGCCCCTGCGTCCATACAAACGGTCCATCGATAAAGCGCACCCTTCAGATGTACTGGGCTTTGTGGCTTAAACCAGCACCGACTTTAGCGACGCTGTTTGGCAACTAATTTGCAATAGGATACGGATGTGATGAAAAGTGGCTCCCCGGGCCGGATTCGAACCAGCGACCAATTGATTAACAGTCAACTGCTCTACCACTGAGCTACCGGGGAACGTCCGGCGCGTATAACAAGGCAATGCCGGATTGCCAAGCCTTATTGTGAAGATTTTCCAGCAGGACCTGAAGTTTTTTTAAGCTTGTAAGAAAAAGTGCATCATGAAACAGTATGATGCCAATTAATGAACTTGACTTTAAGCCGGAAACTCCCGAAAAGGCTCTCCGGTAAGGCATCGTGGCGGAGTGGTGACGCAGCGGATTGCAAATCCGCGTACCCCGGTTCGATTCCGGGCGATGCCTCCAAAAAATTTGCACCAACTCAATCGTTCACGGAAATCCTACGATGATAAACCTCCAGTCAGCACGCGAGCAAATGGTAGACTGTCAGGTTAGAACGAATGATATTACCGAACATGCGCTGATTTCCGCCCTGCTTGATGTCCCGCGTGAGCGTTTTCTGCCAGAATCAATGATGGAACTCGCCTATACCGATTGCGAGTTTTCATTCGACAAACTTGGTGCTTCAAATCGCTTCCTTATGGCACCTGCGACTCTGGCCAGCATGATCGAGGCCGCAGACGTTGAACAAGACGATGTCGCTCTGGTGATCGGCGCAGCGACCGGTTATTCATCAGCCGTCCTGTCACTATTAACTTCATCCGTGATGGCGATTGAATCCGACCCCAAGCTTGCAGAATTTGCCTCAAACGCACTCAGCGAAAACGGTTTTGACAATGTTGCTGTCATGAATCGTGATCTGGCAGTCGGTTGTGAGAAAGAAGCGCCCTTTGACGTGATTCTTATTGAAGGCGCGGTCGAAGAAATTCCGAGTGCTCTAATGCAGCAGCTCGCTGATAACGGCCGTCTGGTTGCAGTTGTGGGCACAGGGCTTTCCGGTACCCTGCAGTTGGTTAAGCGCGTTGGCGGGCAGTATTCTCAACGTACGCTGTCAAATCATGCTGCAAAACCTTTGCCTGGATTTGCTATCGAAGAAAAGTTCAGCCTTTGAGCAACTAAAGACTGGTATGTCTGTTAGTAAGCACGTAATACTTTGTTGATATATTCGATAGGCGAATCCTCGCAATCTGAGTTAACGGTCGGTGCCGCTTTTCGAATTTATCCAATTGTTGAGGGATTCTCGAATCTTCGAGGAACCCGAGACAAGCAGAGCTAAGGCCTTTCGATCTAGAGTACAGAAATGAATTCATTCCGCATGAAAATTGGAAAATACCGCTTAAGTCTTGGCACTGCTGTTGCGATTGTGGGTATGGTCGGATTGTCCTCAATAGCTCGTGCTGAAACCATCAATGGCGCGCTTGCTTCCGCCTACAACAATAATCCAACCCTGAATGCACAACGTGCAGCTACCCGGGTTGCAGACGAAAGCATTGCTATTGCAAAGTCTGGATATCGACCAACCATTACTGCAAATGCAAATATTGGTTTGACTCAAACCACAGCGGTTGGGCTGGGGTTGCCGGGAACTGCTACGAATTTGGTTCCTCGAGGATTTGGCGTTGTAATCAATCAGGCTCTTTGGGACAGTTATCTGACACGAAATAATGTCGAATCCGCCCGTGCCGCCGTTCGCGCCAGTCAGGAATCGCTGCGCAATGCTGAGCAAAATATCCTCTTTAATGGAGCAAGCGCCTATCTGGACGTTTTGCGTGACCGTTCACTTTTGAGTTTTCAAAGAAAGAATTTGGAGTTCCTTCAGGAACAAGTCCGTTCTGAACAAGCAAGATTTGAAGTGGGAGAAGCAACTCGCACTGACGTGGCTCAAGCGCGTGCAAGTAGAGCAGCGGCGCAAGCACAGGTCAGCCTCGCAGCAGCCAATCTAAAATCAAGTGAAGCCATTTATCAGCAGATAATTGGCAAAAAGCCTGGAAAACTATCGAGTGTTAAAGGCGTGACAAGCTTGGTGCCAAAATCCGTAAACGCTGGTATTTCTATCGCATATGCGGAACATCCTGCTATTAAAACCACGGAACATATCGTTGATCAGGCTTTATTCAACGTGAAAGCAGCCGAATCCGGTTTACTTCCACGAGTTGATTTACAGGCTAACGCCAATCGAAGCTTTGACACGGGTGCGCAAACTGATCGTGTAGATACAACTAGTATTACAGCCACGTTGACTGTTCCCATTTATCAAGCCGGACAGCAATCTGCGACTGTAAGACAATCCAAAGAACAACTAGGACAGAATCGAATCCAAGTTGATGAAGCGGTAGATAATGTAAGAGCAGCCGTTGTATCTGCTTTCAGCCAATATCAGGGAGCACGAGCCGCTATTGAGGCGAACCGGGCTCAATTAAATGCTGCCCAGCTTGCGCTTGAGGGGGCTGTAGAAGAACGCAAAGTTGGTCAGAGAACCACACTGGACGTGCTTGATACACAAACACAGGTTATCAATGCCCAGATCGCTCTAACCAATTCGACACGTGATGTGAAAGTCGCGGGCTATGCAATTTTGTCGGCGATAGGCCGACTAAATCCGAAAACGCTAAATCTTAGAGTCACCTACTACGATCCAAATGATCACAAAAATGCGGTTGAAGACAAGTGGTTCGGACTTCGAATTCCAAGTGGAAACTGATTACTGAAGCGCCACTGCTTTTCTAGCCGATCGCATTGCTTGTTGCGCGCGTGCTCCAAATGTTTATGCGATTTGATAGCAAGGACTTTAGTCACCAGAATTTAAAAAACGTTGGTTTTTGTTAACCATTATTTTTGTTTCCTGAATGCATTATAATGAAATGATTCGGTGGCCTGCCGGGGCTTTAGGTTATCAAACGGGGAACAGGAACAATCCAAATGGCGGAAGTTGCTAAAAAAGAACCATCGATGGAGGATATTCTCTCGTCCATCAGAAAAATCATTGCTGAAGAAGGTAGCGCAGGGACAGCTCAAGCAGCGGCGCAGGAAGCTCCCTCTGCCGAGCCGATTGCTGAACAACCAAACGTGGAGATGTCTTCAGAATTGAGACCTTCTATGGATGCGACTGTATCTGAAGGTGAGGCGATGACTGCGTCGCTCCCACCTGTCGCTGAAGCGGAAATGGCTGCGCCTGTCGAGCCGGCTTATTCAGCGCCGGAAACCACATCAAACATGATGTCAGAAATGCCTGTGGATCATGGTGTTCCAGAAGGTGTTGAAGAAGACAGCGGCAGCACGTCGCTCGCCAGCATTGCAGCCAGTATTCAAAATGTTGCGCAAGGGGCACAAGCAACTGCGGAACCTGAGCAAGCAGCTCCAATTGTTGAAGATATCGTAGAAGCTCCGGTTTTTGAGGAACCGGCAGCGATTGCAGATGAACCAGTTGCTGCAGCAGAAGAACCTGCCGTTTTTGTTGAGCCGGCACCAGCGCAAGAAGAAGCCGTCCATGTGGAAATGGCGGAAGCCACCCCTGCCCCTGTGGCAGAACCGGTGATTGAAGCGGCTGTTGCGCTACCGACAGAGGAAGACATGGCGCGGGAAGAAGAAGCATTCCGTGGTGCCCTTATGTCACCGAGTGCAGATAATGCGGTGGCAGGCTCCTTTGACCGTCTGAAACGCAGTGCGATGGATGACATTGAGGCAACTACTGAGGCTATTCTTCGTCCAATGCTTCGTGAGTGGCTTGATGAAAATCTGCCGTCACTGGTTGAAAGACTTGTACGAGAAGAAATTGAGCGCGTTGCTCGCGGATAAAATCAAGACCTGAGTTTAATTCATTAAGGGCTGGCTTTGCCGGCCTTTTTTATTTTGTCGTATTGCGCCGTGCTCTAATACCAGGCGTCTGCCATTCCTTCCTTTTTCCTGGCAATGAATGCCTGCAATTCCTCATCGATTGCCTCATCCAGATCCGGTGGCTCGTAATCCTTGAGCATTTGTTGCCAGCGTTCAAAAGCTCTTCTTTCGGTGTCCTTTGCACCGTCATCTTCCCATTGTTCAAAAGAGTCTGAATTAGACATGGCGGCATCATAGTAAGCCGTTTCATAATTCGACATGGTGTGAGCAGAACCCAGAAAATGACCAGCCGGTTCCACATCCTCATACGCTGCACGACCAATAGCATTGTCATCCAGATCGACACCTCCAAGCAGCTTTTGATATGCCCCAAGGCGATCGGCATCAATCAGCAGTTTTTCATACCCTGTCGAAAGTCCACCTTCGAGCCAACCGGCTGCGTGAAGAACAAAGTTTGCGCCACCCATGATAGTGGAATGCATAGAATCTGCGCTTTCAGCGGCAGCTTGTGCATCGGCAATTTTTGAGGCTGTCAGCGAACCACCACATCGCAAAGGAACCCCCAACCGCCTCGCTAACTGCCCAATGATATAGTTTGAGGCCACCGGCTCCGGCATGCCAAATGTTGGAGCACCTGATTTGAGGCTCATGGAGGAGAGGAAATTACCCAAAATAAATGGTGCACCGGGCCTCACCAATTGTGTAAAGGCGCAACAGACCAGGGCCTCAGCAAATGCCTGAGCAATCGAAGCAGCCGTGGTGACAGGCCCCATGGCGCCACCAAGAATGAATGGCGCGACTACCATGCCCTGCCCGGCTGCCGAATACGTGCGAATGGCCTCTGTGACCACCTTGTCCACCATGAGCGGCGAGTTTGTATTCACATTGCCCATGATTACGCAATTCTGGTCGACAAATTCTGATCCATGAAGAATGCGCGCCATTGCAACCGAATCCTCAGCACGTGACTTCTCGACAATCGCCCCAAGGTGCGGCTTGTCTGTATAGCGCATGTGCGCGTACAGCATGTCCAAGTGCCGTTTGTTTACCGCTACATCGCAGGGTTCGCAGGTAACAAAGCCTGAGTGGTGAAGCGATGGCAGCATATAGGTCAACTTCACCAGATTATTGAAATCCTCAATCGTACCGTAGCGTCTGCCGCTTTCAAGATCACGAACAAAAGGCGGACCATATACTGGCGCAAATACCGTTGCATCATCACCAATGCGAACATTCTTTTCGGGATTTCTGGCGTGCTGTACAAAGCTTGAAGGTGCGGATGCAGATAGTTTTCTGGCCATGCCTCTAGGCAATCTTACGCGCGTCTCCTTTACGTCAGCACCAGCGTCTTTCCAAATTTCCAAAGCTACCGGATCTTCGCGAAACTCAATGCCAATCTCTTGCAATATCCAGTCAGCCTGCTCCTCAAGTTTCACCAATCCGTCTTCTTGGACATATTCAACGAATGGTATTTTTCGGGTGACATAGGCAGGAGCTGCTGGGAGCTGACGTGCACTGCCCCTCTCCCGTTTTCTTCGACGACTGGCCATTAATGTCCTCCCTGAGCCTCCATTCCCAGAGAATATTTGACAGCGGATCGATCTTCATCAGTTCGATACGACGTCCAGGTCGTTTTCTGACTTGCGGACATTTACAGTTCTGGCACGGTACTAGGATGCTGAAGAATTTTACCAGGCCCGGATACGCGCTCGGCTTTTTTGTGTTTGCAATGGCCCTCATTCCACTGAATGATTCTTTCATCAAGCTGATGAGCAGTCATCTTTCTGTTTTCCAGATATTGGCAATGAGGGCTGTTGTTTGCCTCTGCATTCTGGTCTGTGTCCCCGGCACGGTGATGGCGTTGACCAGGTTGTCAGCTAAGACACTTTTCAAGCTTGGTTTCAGAGGCCTTTGTCTTGTCGGCGCAATGTTAATGTTTTTTCTGCCACTCGCACAACTCGGTCTGGCGGAAGTGACTGCCATCTTTTTTACAGCCCCTTTGTTGATTTCCCTTCTTTCTGTTCCAATCCTGGGGGAAAAGCTCGGATTGTTCAGAATTGGCGCAGTTCTGGTCGGCCTGGCGGGTGTTGTAGTCATAGTACGCCCTGGGAGCGAAGGCTTCACATTCGCATATCTTATGCCGATTGCTTCGGCCATTTCTTATGCAACGTACCAGATTGTGACGCGCTACATAAGAAATGAAGCATCTTTGCTCTCGATGGTCGTGGTTCAAAATCTGGTATATTTTGCGGCAGGTGTTATTGGCATTGTGGCAGGAGCCCTGTTTGTGGATGGCCAGCTTGAAGGCAAGATTATGGGTTTCCTGACGCGCGATCTCGCAATGCCCTATCCGATCGAATTTTTATATCTGCTTGTAGGTGGCTTTATTGTTCTGACGCTCTCCTTTGCCTCCGCCAATGCTTATTCCAATGTCGAAGCAACTTTGATTGCACCCTTCGAATATGTAGCACTTCCAATGGCAATTATCTGGGGCGTCGTGTTTTGGAACGATTGGCCTGACGCTCAATCATGGATCGGCATAACCATGATTTTGGGCGCTGGCATTCTGGTAATCTACAGGGAAAATGTGAAATCCAAGGAAACGGCCTCAGCTGCGCCAATGCGGGCTGCTTCAATCAACAAAGTCAGCCCGATAGAAAACGAGCAAACTAAAGCTTCATCTTAGCTGGGTAGTGTGAATTTGTTTGTCTGGTCCGGCTTAATCAAGCAATGATTCTCCTCATAGCCAGCAGCATATTCAGCTTCCAATGTGAATTTCAATTCTGCCTCTAAAGCCGCCATCTCAAGAAGCTTGGCTAACAATGTTTCATCAAGCTTTGAAGCCATCCGGCTTAATTGCGGCAGCATCTCTGACAGATATTTGAGTTCGGCATGCCGCATGACAGCCTTGCGAGAATAGTATTCGATCATTCAACCCACTATGATCATTGCCAGCCTATGGCGTGATCACATCCACACAATGCAACGTCCCACCAACGTTGCGTTACCGCCCTTCAACCATTCTGAATCAATCTTATAGTGTATATTTATGATACACAACCTAAAATTGTATTTATGGTAACTTGCGTGTTTTTGGGTAAGTTTACTCTTGACGTAAGGGACGCGACAATCCAAGTCAAAGGCCCGAATACATATGGTTTCAGGAACACATGTCACACAGCGTCGTCATTGTCGAATCGCCTGCAAAAGCAAAAACAATCAACAAATATCTGGGCAAGGATTACACCGTCCTTGCGTCCTATGGTCATGTCCGCGACCTACCCGCGAAAGATGGTTCTGTTCTCCCAGACGAAGACTTTGCGATGTCGTGGAATGTGGATAGTAAATCCAAGCCTCGGATGAGCGATATTACAAAAGCGGTAAAGTCCGCAGACAAGCTGATCCTTGCAACCGACCCTGATCGCGAGGGCGAAGCAATTTCGTGGCATGTGCTTCAAGTGCTGAGAGAAAAGAAGGCATTGAAAGACAAACCGGTCGAACGGGTCGTCTTCAACGCCATTACAAAAAACTCGATTCTTGAAGCGATGCAGAACCCGCGACAAATCGACGAACCGCTGGTGGATGCATATCTTGCCAGACGTGCGCTGGATTATCTTGTTGGTTTTACGCTCTCTCCGGTTTTATGGCGCAAATTGCCAGGTGCCCGCTCCGCAGGCCGGGTGCAATCTGTGGCACTGCGCCTAATCTGCGACCGCGAAGGGGAAATCGAGCGGTTTGTACCGGTTGAATATTGGTCTATTCTTGCGAGCCTTAAAAATGCAGGCGGTCAAGCCTTCGAGGCACGCATCGCAGAATATGATGGTGAGAAGCTACAGCGCCAGGACATTCCGAACGAAGCAATGGCCATGGAAATTAAATCCATGCTCGAAGCTTCCAACCTTAATATTGAAAAAGTTGAGTCCAAGCCGGTAAAACGCAACCCCTATGCCCCGTTTACGACCTCATCCATGCAGATGGATGCGAGCAGGCGCCTCGGATTTTCCGCCAAGCAAACGATGCAGGTCGCGCAAAAGCTCTATGAAGGCGTGGATATTGGTGGCGAAACGGTGGGCCTTATCACCTATATGCGGACCGATGGCATTCAAATCACGCCGGAAGCCATTCCCTCAATCCGTGACCAGATTTCAAAATCCTTCTCAGACCGTCATGTGCCATCTGAACCCAGAATGTACTCTTCCAAAGCGAAAAATGCTCAGGAAGCGCATGAGGCGATCCGTCCGACTGATATTGCTCGCACCCCAAAGGAAATGGAGCAACATCTCGATGAAGATGGCCGTAGACTCTATGACCTCATCTGGAAACGTACGATCGCCAGCCAAATGGCATCAGCCGAAGTTGAGCGCACTGCAGTCGATATTCGTGCCGAAGGCAATGGCAAAACTGCACGCTTGAGAGCCAATGGTTCTGTTATCAAGTTTGACGGCTTTCTGGCTGCTTACGATCAGGCGAAGTCGCAGAGTGATGACGAAGAAGACGACAAGCGTCTCCCGGCCATGAGCGAGGGTGAGAACGTCGTGCGCGAAAAGATCGAAGCAAACCAGCACTTTACCGAGCCACCGCCACGATACTCTGAAGCTTCTCTCATCCGCAAAATGGAAGAATTGGGCATTGGACGTCCCTCGACTTACGCCTCGGTTCTTTCGACCATTCAGGACCGCGACTACGTCACCCTGGAAAAACGCCGGTTTACGCCTGCATCAAAAGGGCGGGTTGTAACCTCGTTCCTGGAGAGCTTCTTTGAACGCTATGTGGAATATGGTTTCACAGCGAGCCTTGAAGAACAATTGGACCAGATTTCAGCGGGCGAACTTCAATGGAAGGATGTTCTGCGTGATTTCTGGAAGCAGTTCACAGCCAACGTGGATGAAACCAAGGATTTGAGGGTTTCGGAAGTACTCGACAAACTGAACGAAGAACTGGCACCGCTTGCCTTCCCACCTCGCGAGGATGGTTCGGAACCACGTGCTTGCCCAAATTGTGGAAACGGTCAGTTGAGCCTTAAGGTTGGCAAGTTCGGCGCATTCGTCGGCTGCTCGAACTATCCTGATTGCGGCTATACACGCCAATTGGGCCAAACAGATGAGGAAGCTGCCAAAGAGGCCGCAAATGACGGCCCGAAAGTCTTGGGCATAGACCCGGACTCATCGCAGGAAATCACACTTCGCAATGGTCGTTTTGGCCCTTACATCCAGCTTGGCGAAGGCAAGGCCAAGGAAGTGAAGCGCGCGGGCATTCCAAAGGGTTGGGACCCGCAGGAAGTTGACTACGAAAAAGCACTGCGTCTGCTTTCCCTGCCGCGCGACGTTGGTGAGCACCCGGAAACTGACAAGATGATTACGGCGGGTCTGGGACGCTACGGGCCGTTTGTTCTCCACGATGGCCTATACGCCAATATGGAAAGCGTTGAAGATGTATTCACTATCGGCATCAATCACGCGGTTACTCTGTTGGCAGAAAAAGCAGCCAAAGGCGGAGGACGCCGTGGTGCTGCAGCTGCCCTCAAGGATTTGGGTGATCGTCCGGACGGTGGCGGAAAAGTTACGGTTCACAACGGTCGCTATGGCCCCTATGTCAAGCACGGCAAGGTGAATGCCACTCTGCCCAAAGACAAGGAACCTGAAGCTGTAACCCTTGAAGAAGCTGTCGTGCTCATTGCCGAGAAAGCTGCCAAGGGCAAAAAGAAGAAGTAATTGGCCAAACAGATACCTCCCAAGAAAAAGAAAGCGCGCGCGGCAAAGCGCGCAGCTACGAAAATACCTACGCGCGAAGCAATTCTGAAATTTCTGGCTGATAACCCTCAACGTACCTCAAAGCGGGATATCTCGCGCGCTTTTGGTATAAAAGGTGCTGACAAAATTCATCTCAAAGCCTTGTTGCGAGACCTTGTTGACGAAGGTCTGATTGAAAAGCGCGGGAAACGCCTTGCTGAACCCGGGGCCCTTCCCCCTGTCGGCGTTGTAGATATTGTTACAAGAGACCGCGAGGGTGGACTGTTGGGAATTCCTGCCAACTGGAATGAAGCGGAACAGGGAAAACCGCCCATCATCGAGATTTCACGAGGCAATACCAAAGGCAAAACCGCTGGGATCGGGGACCGTATTCTTGCGCGGCTCAACAGATTGGGGTCATCCAACCGCTACGCTGCAAAGCCGATGAAAATTATTCCGAAGGCTGACAATGAAACTCTGGGCGTTGTTCGGATCACAGAGAAATCCATCCGCCTTGAACCAGCAAACCGCAAAGCCAAGGAGATGGACATTCCGCCCGATATGTTGGGTGAGGCACAGGATGGTGATCTGGTTACCGTGGAAACCGTTCGCGGGGCAAAATATGGACTGAAAAAGGCGCGTGTGACCTCTGTAATCGGCTCTTACAAAACCGAAAAGGCGATGTCACTCATTGCTATTCATGCGAATGAAATCCCTCATGTCTTTCCGGAAAATGTTCTTCACGAAGCGGAACACGCCAAGCCAGTAAGCCCGGACGGGCGGGAAGATTGGCGCCACATTCCGCTCATTACCATCGATCCTGCCGATGCCAAGGACCATGATGATGCAATCCAGGCTGAACCCGATCCCGACGTTACGGGTGGTCATATTGTACGTGTGGCCATAGCAGATGTATCTGCCTATGTGACCTCTGGCTCTTCCATGGATCGTGAGGCTTTGCATCGGGGCAACTCTGTCTATTTCCCGGACCGGGTGGTTCCAATGTTGCCGGAACGCATATCAAACAATCTCTGTTCGCTGCGTGAAGGCGAGGACCGCCCTGCCCTGGCAGTTGAAATGCGGTTTGATTCTGAGGGACGAAAAACGTCTCATACTTTCCATCGCGTGATCATGCGCAATCATGCAAACCTTGCATATCCCCGCGCACAAGCGGCGATTGACGGCAATCCCGATGAAAAGACAAGCCCGATCCTGAAATCCATCCTCGAACCTCTGTGGGCGGCCTATCGCTGCATGCTCAAGGGCAGAGACAGCCGTAAACCGTTGGAATTGGACCTTCCGGAACGCAAAATCCTTCTCAATGAAGATGGCACAGTCAAGAAAGTGGTGGTGCCCGAACGTCTTGATGCGCACAAACTTGTCGAAGAATGCATGATTCAAGCCAATGTTTGCGCAGCAGAAACCCTTGAGCGTAAAAAGCAAGCGCTTATTTATCGGGTGCATGACGCTCCATCCCTCGACAAGCTCGAAAAACTGCGGGAATTCCTCTCAACCCTCGACATACCGCTGGCAAGACCCGGAAATTTGCGGGCAATGCATTTCAATCAGATTCTGACACGTGTGAAAGATACTGAACATGATGAAGTCGTTAGCCAGGTAGTGCTTCGATCGCAAAGCCAGGCAGAATATTCGCCAGACAACCTTGGGCATTTTGGACTGCAGCTTTCGCGTTATGCGCATTTCACTTCCCCTATCAGACGCTATGCCGATTTGATTGTACACCGGGCATTGGTCGGCAGCCTGCATTTGGGGAATGGCGGCATCACGCCTTCTGAAGAAAAGGTTCTGGATGAAACCGCTGCCAGTATCTCACTAACTGAGCGCCGTGCAATGAAAGCGGAACGTGAAACCGTCGATCGACTGATTGCAGGCTTCCTGGCTGATCAGATCGGAGCACAGTTTGCAGGGCGCATTGGCGGCGTTACAAAAGCCGGTCTGTTCATCACGCTGGATGATACTGGCGCAGACGGTTTCGTACCGATTTCAATGCTTGGGGATGACTATTTTGTCTATGACGAAGTTACACACTCCGTTACTGGTGAACGTACCGGGGAGCAGTTTCAGATGGGACAGCAAGTGGAGGTGCGTCTCGTTGAAGCGGCGCCAGTTGCTGGTGCACTGCGGTTTGAAATGTTAAGTGAAGGTCACCAAGTAAAATCATTGCCAAGATCGCGCAGAAGCAATCACAAGGCTGGTTCCCGAAGAAGCGCAGGCTCGCGCAGAGGGCCATCACGAAAAGGAAGACGCTAAATGTCTGTTCAGGAATTTGGTTCCCATCCCTCTGAACCTGTTGAAAAGAGACCGGTATTCCCTGCCATGATGAACGGGTTGAGGGGAAAATGTCCGTCTTGCGGAAAAACCAACCTGTTCAGCGGTGGTTTGCAGGTTCATAGCGACTGTTCCAATTGCGGGGAAGCACTTCATCATCACCGTGCAGACGATCTCCCTGCATATCTGAATATTTTTATTGTTGGCCACATTGTTGTAGCTGCCGCAATGATTGTGATGCAAATGGAGATTTTTGGCCTCTGGACGCTGGTCATTGGCACTTGCGCCCTTGCAATTATTGCCGCTATTGCCTTGATGCGTCCGCTCAAGGGAATGACCGTCGGAGCACAATGGGCCATGCGCATGCACGGATTTGGCGGACATGAAGACTAGCAAACCAGACGGAAACCTGCGCGAGGAAGTTGATCGTATTGAAACCATGATCAATTCGCCAGAAGTGCGTGACCTGCGTTATAGAAACCGTGAAACTCAGGGGTATATTCGTCCTCGCAATGCTTCCACCATGATATTGCTGGATGGCCCTTCAAACGATCCGCGCATTTTGATGGGTCGCAGAAACAAGAATTTGAAATTCATGCCCGGCGCGTTGGTGTTCCCCGGCGGTTCAGTCGATCGTTTTGACGGCTCTGTTCCGGCTTCGTCTGAATTGACAGAAATCACGCGCTCCAGACTTGTTTCCGCCATGCGTGGGAAGGCCACAGAAAGGGGTGCGCGCGGGCTTGCAATGGCCGCGATCCGGGAAGTTGCAGAAGAGAGCGGGTTATTGGTCGGGAAACGGGCAGAATTTGACTGTAGCCATCCGCACTGGGAAGAGTTTAAGAACCGAGGCATCGTTCCTTCCCTTTCAGGTCTGCGCCTGTTCGCCCGAGCCGTTACACCTCCAGGAATGGCCAGACGTTTCGACACCTGGTTCTTCATTGCACACAAATCTTCCGTAGGCTTTGTCCCGGAAGGCGGGTTTTCACCAGATGGAGAACTGGAGGATTTGCAATGGATTCGTCCCGAAGACGCAATCACCGAAAATACACGCGAAATTACTCGTGTCATGCTGGTTGAATTGATTCAGCGTTTGCGAACAGACAAAGACCTGACTGACGGATATCCCGCACCTTATTATCACACCAAGGGCAGTCGGTTCCACAAATCAGAAATCTGATCGAAATTCCTACAAACTTGCAGTGAGATACTTCTCAGCGAGGCGTGAGACCAAGGCTTCATCCTTGCCGCCAATCAGCAGAAATGAATAACCATTTTCGGTCCATTGCGCTGAACTCATCCCTTCAAGCGTTGCAACGGAAACTGATTCACTGTCCGCTTTCCCGGTGCGCAAAATGCAAAGCGCCATCGGTTCCCCCATACTGGTTAGAAATGCCAGCTGGATCAGCGCTTTCCCCCGAAAACCCAAAACTTGCCCGCGTTTATATTCTACCTCTTCAGTGACATTCAGTTGTTCCAGTTTGATGTCCTTGCCAATTGCCGAAGAGACGCGCTGCAGCTCGGTTACCAATGCCTCTTCTGACTGATTGACCGAGGAGAGAGTGCTGTTGGTATAAAGCGCCTGATAAGCTGCTACATATTCTATCCAGCCCGGCTCATCTGATTTGGTAAGCAGAGTGCTGGAGCCGAAACCAATCGCAAGACACACTACCGCAACCGAAGCAGCGAGACGCCAGGAAGAGGCAGAGTTTTGATTTGCCGGGGCTTCCAATATCGCTGGATTTATGGGCTTGGCCGGCTTTATGTGATTAAAGCCTTGAACAATTGATTCCCTGTCGATCTCAAGTTGTCCCACCCTTTTGATAAGGGCTCTGTCGGTCTTAAGCGCAGCCTCGATTTCTTCAACAGGCGCGAAATCTGATTCACCGTCAAGATAAGCGACAAGTTCTTCATCGGTAAAAAACTTCTCAACCATCACATTGCCCTTTCTTGAACGCTAAAGCGATTTGACAACTTGCTTCTGGCAACAGCCAAACGACTCATGACTGTTCCCACCGGAATATCGAGGATCATTGCGGCGTCACGATAGCTGTAGCCTTCTACATAAACCAACAAAACAGTCGAACGCTGCGCTTCCGGCAATTGCAGGACAGATTCAACGACTTCGCTGGTCATCAGGGCTTTTTCCGGATTTGGCCCCTGATCCATCAACTCAACTTCTTCAATTTGCACAATACCGCCACCTTCCCGGACAGTTTGTTTTCTGATTTCGTCAATCCACAAACGTTGCGTCAGACGAAATATCCACCTGTCGAACTGTGTTCCCGCTTCATATTTCTCCGCTTTCTCAAGCGCCTTCAGGCAGGCAGCCTGAGCCAAATCATCCGCATTTGCCTTGTTACCCGCCAGTACAAGACAATAGCGCCAAAGCCGATCATAGACTTCTCCAATACCGGCTCTCACTTCGTCAGAAGAAGATTTCGACCTGAGCGGCCACATGAATTCACCTCATATGTCAATCCTTGGATGAATTCATCTTACTCCTCTGACTCAGCTTTGATATATGCAATCAAGTTGACAATTTCGTCATCCTTTTTCAAACCGCCAAACGACATCTTGTTTCCTGGTATCGTGCCCTTTGGATCCTTGAGAAAAGCCGTCATGCTTTCCGTATCCCATACAATGCCAGAGGCGCTGAGTGCCGGAGAGGATTTATATCCTTCCGCAGAGCCAGCTGCCTTACCCAATATCCCGTGAAGGCTTGGGCCCACTTTATGTTTCTCCGGCTTCACCGTATGGCAGGCTTTGCACTTCTTGAATACCTTCTTGCCTGCTTTGATATCTTCCGCTGCGACCGGCGTAGCGGCCAATGCAAAGAGAAGTGATGCAAGGGTCGTCAGATGTTTCAACATGAAATTCTCCAAACTTGGGGGCTACTTCCCGCCACCTCACCGAAGGAATTAGGGCGATTGGCAAGACAGCAGGAAGTATTCGTTTTATCGTTCAATTGAATGGTTATTTATCAAATACCATTCTGATAGAGACCGGGGTCACGCGCGTTATTCCGGGCAGCTTTGCCAGCTTCATCAATTCATCAATACCTGCGTCAATGCCCAAATCTTCTGTAGACAGCATGATGAAATCCGAAGTTGTAACCAAAACCCTGTTGTCCGACAGACGGGCTACCAGCATTTCTGCATCAACATCGTTTTCAGATCCGGCAAAGGCAAGTTGTGTTTCCACTTCGACAATTGTCATTTCGCCTGGCTTGAGGCTGTTGACTTCTTCCATATCAATCTCACCCGATATGACTGCTGTCGCCTTTCCAGCATCAAATACGTGTTTCGCCATACGTTCGTTTCGAATGTCGATGTAAGTTTCAACAGATGAGAGATCTATTTCGATTTTGAGCGCACCTGCTTCAGATACGGTGCCAGAAACACCATTGAAGTGATGGACTTCACCAACCACATCCTTTTTGATGGAGCCAAAGGCCACCCTTGATTGATCATCAACGGATTTCCATTCAGCAAATGCAGGTGTTGCTGCGATTAGAGATACACCCAGTGCGATTTTTCCAAGCAATTTCATTTCTAATTCCTCCAATAAAGTTTGCTTTCATGATGTTAAACGTGCCACTCGCGAATTTATTCAGTGAAAAATGAAAATTATTTTTGGCCACTCTGTTTCAGCTTGAATTGGATATGGGACACTGCCAGTGTGCGAAGGTTGAATATCCCTGGAAACCCGCTGCCACATGTCTCAAGCTGCAGAACCATCAACGTCAGAAATGCAGGGCGGTGCAGCCGACATAAGGTCCATTATCGCCGCAATTGCGACCATTTCTGTAGTTGGCATGGGGTTGGGCTTGTCCGGCCCCCTGCTCAGTCTGCTGATGGAACGCGATGGCATCTCATCGAGCGTGATCGGCGCAAACACAGCCGTCGCCGGTCTTGCAGCAATTGTTGCAACGCCTTTCGTCACCGACCTTGCGAGGCAATTTGGTGTTGTCAAAACCATTGCCACTGCAATTGTGCTGAGTGCGCTCACCTTGGTTGCTCTCTATGTCACCGAGCCCATTCCAACCTGGTTCATTCTAAGGTTTATGCTGAGCCTTTTCATGTCCGTTTTATTCGTATTGAGCGAATTTTGGATCAACTATTCAGCGAATGAAAAAACTCGTGGCTTTGTTCTCGGTATTTACGGAACGGTTCTTAGCATTGGTTTCGCTACCGGCCCGGCGATCGTCTCATTTGTCGGCATTGACGGATTTCTTCCCTTTGCAATTGGCGCGATTATCATCCTATCTGCATTAGTGCCACCTCTTTTAGCCAGAAAAGGCCAGCCGGTAATCGAAAGAAGCGGGAAGACACCCTCACTGCTGCCCTATTTGTTTGTTGTTCCGCTCGCGACCGCGGCCGGATTTGTATTTGGTGCCGCCGAACAATCCCAACTTTCATTGTTGCCGGTTTACGGAACCAGCACCGGAATGAGCGCAGCGGATGCCGCGTTGTTGCTGACTGTTCTGGGAGTTGGAAACGTGGTCTTTCAATTACCACTTGGTATTTGGAGTGATCGGGTAAGCGATCGCAGACACATCCTGCTATGCTGCGGCGTGGCGGGCATTGCCGGCGCCATTCTGTTGCCAATAGTCAGCCATAGTATCTGGCTGACCTACCTTATTATCTTCCTTTGGGGCGGAGTGATCGGCGGTTTGTATACGGTCGGCCTTGCGCATTTGGGGTCGCGTCTTACAGGCGCTGACTTGGCGCAGGCAAATGCGGCATTTGTGCTGTGTTATGCAACCGGCATGACCATTGGCCCACAATTGGTTGGCGTCTCCATGGATGTCTTTGGACAATACGGTTTCTCGATTGGCCTCGGCACCGTTTTTATTGCCTATCTTGCGCTCTATTGCTGGCGGGTTCTTTTCTCAACCCGCTGATATCTGGCTGACCGCTTGATCAAAAAAAGAATGGTCACCTAGGGAGTTCGCCATCATCATACTGCCTTGCAATGTGGAAACGATGTTTGAAGCACGTGCTTTTCGCTCTTCAATTGCAACTTGTTCCGGCAGGCGTTCAACCAGCCAATCGACGTTCTTGTTGAAAAACTCAGCAACGGCGTCTGCCATGGTAGCTGGCAATCCCGCACTCTCCGCGCCTAGCATGCCACATAGGCAAATCCGGTCACTTTCAGCCAAAGCGGATCGATAGACATCCACCATCGCATCAATGTGTTCTTTGGGAGTGTGTGTTTTATCTGACTTGCTTTCCAACGCATCGAACACACGATCAGAGTAGCGGGCAATCAGCGCCAATCCCAGGTCTTCCTTTTTTGGAAAATGATAATGCACAGATGCACTTTTGATACCGAGCTCTGCAGCGATATCGCGGAAGCTAACCGCATGAAATCCTTTTGAACGGACATCCCGCTCCGCACTATCGAGTATTTTTACTAACGTATCGGTCATCTGATCACTCCGATGTGTTCTGTCTACCAATAGATAGGCTTGACAGAGCGAAAAAGCAAATCCATAACTGATTACCTACCTACTGATAGATATATAGGAGTAAATATCATGAAAGTGTATGAATTCGCAGGTTTCCCAAATCCAGCCCGGGTAAGGATTGCCCTGGCAGAAAAAGGTCTGACTGACAAAGTTGATTTTGTATCGGTCAATGTTCCAGAAGGCGAACATCGCAACGCTGAATTCCTAGCCAAAAATCCGAGCGGAAAAGTTCCTGCGCTTGAGACTGAAGATGGTACGGTAATCGCTGAATGCACCGCCATAACAGAATATCTCGACCACATGGACGGGGCGCCAGAATTGACTGGTAAAACACCACAAGAACGGGGCGTTATTCACATGATGCAACGCCGCGCCGAAGAAGGTCTGTTGGATGCAGTCGGCGCATATTTCCATCACGCAACACCAGGCCTGGGGCCAGATATTGAAACCGTACAATTTGCTGATTGGGGCAATCATCAAAAAGATCGCGCAATTGAAGGGATGAAGTATTTCAACTCAGTGCTGGAAAAGCAGGATTATGTGGCGGGTGATACGTTTACCATGGCCGATATAACCGTTTTTGCTGGACTGGCTTTTGCCGGCTTTGCAAATATTGATGTGCCTGCCGAGTGTTCAGCCTTGAAAGACTGGCAATCAAAGGTATCCTCAAGACCAAGTTTCGCCGCCTAAGGAGCAAATCATGGAACTCAATGCAGATTTCAGCGAACGGGCTGTAGTGCATGCGGGAAAACAGGAATGGGTTCCCTCGCCCATGAAAGGTGTCGACCGGCGGATGCTGGATCGCATCGGCGGTGAAGTCGCACGAGCAACGACAATTGTCAGATATGCGCCGGGAAGTCACTTCTCCGCCCATACCCATACCGGAGGCGAGGAATTTCTTGTGCTGGATGGTGTGTTTCAGGACGAACACGGCGACTTTCCCGCCGGCACCTATGTTCGCAACCCGCCGACTTCCGAACATACGCCCGGATCAGAACCAGGCTGCACGATTTTCGTGAAGCTATGGCAGTTTGATATGGAAGATCGGCACCAAATGAGTGTGGATACTAACACCGCCCAGTGGTCATTGGATCCAGGACGCGAAGGCGTGAATATCCTGCCCCTGTATTCTGACGACCGCGAAGACGTTTCCATGGAGGTCTGGGATGCTGGACAAAAAGTCGGACTTGATTCGCCAAATGGCCTTGAAGTTCTGGTTGTAGAAGGAAGTTTTACTGAAAGTGGTGAAACGTTTGAAAAACAATCCTGGCTAAGGCTGCCGACCAAGGCGTCTTCGATTGCGGAAGCCGGTACCAATGGCTGCAAGGTCTGGATCAAGAGAAACCATTTGAAAGAGACACCACAAGCGCCTTCGGCTTAGTCCTTTCAACTTGACATTTGGCGGCAGATGAGTAATTTGCCGCCAACTCTGGGCCGCGAGTGTGCGGCCTTTATCATTTCCTCAGATACACGGGATAAAGACAATGGCAAAGGCCACCACCATCAAGATCAAGCTTGAGAGCACAGCAGATACCGGTTTCTTTTATGTAACCAAGAAAAACAGCCGCACCATGACCGAGAAAATGGTCAAGCGTAAGTATGATCCGGTTGCAAAGAAGCACGTAGAATTCAAAGAAACCAAAATCAAATAATTGGTTCGCATCGAAAATTCACAAGCCGCTCAAACTTGAGCGGCTTTTTTGTTGTCTAATGCAATATTGGAACATCCGAATCTGAAGAAACACAAGCAATCATTGGAAATGGGATGAAGAAAATTGGGGTCGACCGGCTGCCGAAAATGGTACGAGGAGGCCATTTTAACACGGCTGCCGATCGACGACCCCACGGACCCAGGAGATGCGGCGGACCTGAGCACTCCGTAGGGCAAGACCAAAATGGTCAAAAGAGCACGCTTATTAATTGACTCAATTGTCTGTGAAAATCAACGTTTTGGTAACCATTTCGGAAATCACGTTTAAAGATGGTTAGGATTCATCTTTAATCCTTACGGTTAACAATACAACGGCTATTACGTCACGCAGCTAAAGAGGCTACGCGATTCCGACCGCCCCGTTTGGCATTGTACAAAGCGAGATCAGCCCGTCTTAACAGCTTCTCTTTGCTGTCTTCTGACCCAAACTCAATTGTCGAAACACCGAAACTCATCGTTATGGAAACGCCCTCTTCATCTGCAGAATTTGCAGACACGGGCTCAAGACTGATGGTTTCACGAATTCTTTCTGAAACAAGGGCGGCCATCCTTTCAGAAGTTTCCGGCATCAAGATCACAAATTCCTCACCACCAAACCTGCAGACAAGATCATTTTTCCGTACTGAATTGTTGATCCGTTCGGCACAATCCCGGATGACGTTGTCACCTACGTCATGGCCAAATGTGTCATTGACTGATTTAAAGTGGTCAATATCGCACATAACCACAGATAACGGCTTGTTCGTAGCATGAGCCTTGTCGAACAGAATTTGAAACTGCGTTTCGAAATAGCGACGATTGTGCAGTCCAGTGAGCGCATCTTTTACAGCCATCTCGATTGTTTGTTGAACCGAACTACGCAAGCAGTCGTTGTAACGTTTGCGGATGAGCTGGGTCCTGATCCGTGCGGCAAGTTCTGCGAGGTCTATTGGACGATGGACGAAGTCGTTTAATCCGATTTCCAATGCCCGGCTTAGAGTCTCCTCGCCGCCTGAATTTGCAATACCAATGATCGGAATATTTCTGGTATTCTCGATCGTCCGCAGATGCGAACACATCCGCAAACTGTCAGCCCCGTCGAGATACATTGACATGAGGATGAGATCGTACTGATCACTGGCAATTTTTATCAACGCATCGTGCGGGTTTGATATCAATTCCACATCATTGATCTGCGAGAGAAAGCGGATTGTATCGGAATTACTTGCCATTACATCGTCAACAATTCCAATCCTGCCCGACGAAGCGGCGCTCTTAAGCTTCTCCATGCTTGTAAAGTTTTCAATAGCGAGTTCATCGCCATTTTGCGCCCTGAGCCTCAAGTCATCCGTGGTCATTTTCAACCTTGCAAGGCTTTTGACCCGCGTGACCAGCGAGAAATCATCGACGGGCTTTGTCAGAAAATCATCAGCACCAGCTTCAAGGCCTTGAAGCTTGTCTTCCTGAGAATCCAGTGCAGTCACCATAACAACCGGGATATGCATGGTTGCCGGGTCAGACTTCAATTGTCTGCAGACCTCAAAACCGTCCATCTCCGGCATCATTACATCCAAAAGCACAACATCTGCCTGACCGGACCGACAGATTTGCAAGGCATCTTTTCCGTTTGCAGCCGTCAGAACCTGAAAATATTCAGCCATCAACCGGGCTTCGAGAAGCCGGATGTTGGTTGCCACATCATCAACGACCAGAACACGTGCTGTCACGATAGTCTCCCGCGTGCGAAATCAGGCATCGCCAAGATGGCTTTGAACAGTCTGCAGGAAAGAAGCGACCGAAATAGGCTTGGAAATATAAGCCTCGCAACCACCCTGTCGGATTCGTTCCTCATCACCCTTCATCGCAAAGGCGGTAACGGCGATAACCGGAATATGGGAAATCGTCTCGTCTTCCTTGATCCATTTGGTCACCTCCAAACCGGACACTTCCGGCAGCTGAATGTCCATCAGGATAAGATCCGGCTTGTGATTTCTCGCTAAGTCCAATGCCTCCATGCCATTAGATGTCTGGACAATGTTGTAGCCCTTGGCTTCAAGCAGATCGTTGAAGAGCTTCATATTGAGTTCATTGTCTTCGACAATGAGAACAGTTTTTGCCATATGTGTTGTCCCAAGCGCAGAACGCCAATTTTCCAGCCATGAATATATTGAACATATATGTTAAATAAATAAGGTTGACGAAAGACAAACATACGCGCTTGTGTTCATCCCATCAAAGAGAGTTTCATATGACCCCCGAAACAGCCACCGGCATTGCTATTGAGGGCCTTGAGTATCTCGCTGGAGATACTGAGCAGTTGTCGCGTTTTGTTGCACTTACGGGTATGAGCCCTACTGATATGCGAAATGCAGCGGCATCTCCTGAGTTTCTGGCAGCAATCCTCGACTTTTTCCTTGGCGATGAACCGACTTTGCTGGCATTTGCGGCAACAAGGAATACCCAACCGGAAGATATCCAAAAAGCCCGGTTTGTCCTTGACCCACCGAGTGAGGCGGAGGCCTGGTGACTTGTCGGAAACCGCAGATCTAGTTGCCGGAATTTGCAGGGACTGCACAACCCGCACCGATGCAGCAGATGGGCGGTGCTCAAATTGTGGAAGCCCCAGGATAATCCGCCATAGTGAACTCCATGATCTGACCATTGCCCACATCGATTGTGACGCGTTTTATGCCTCAGTTGAGAAGCGTGACAATCCGGAACTCGCCAACAAACCGGTCATCATTGGCGGAGGAAAACGCGGTGTCGTTTCCACTGCCTGCTATGTGGCGCGGATTCGGGGCGTTCACTCAGCCCAACCGATGTTCAAGGCCCTGGAAGCGTGTCCCGACGCGGTTGTCATAAAGCCCAACATGGAAAAATATGCTGAAGCCGGGCACAAAATCCGCGAATTGATGCGCGAACTCACCCCCATGGTTGAACCTTTGTCCATTGACGAGGCATTTCTAGATATGGGCGGGACACAGCGACTTCATGGCGCCAGCCCTGCGGAAATGCTCATTCGCCTCGCAAACCGCATAAAGCAGGAAATGGATCTGACCGTGTCTGTTGGCCTTTCCTATTGCAAGTTTCTGGCAAAAGTCGCATCTGACCTGAATAAGCCCCGTGGTTTTTCGGTCATCGGACAGCGGGAAGCGCTTGCCTTCCTGCGAAAGCAACCTGTCTCAATTGTTTGGGGGGTTGGCAAGGTCACCCAGAAAATGCTCGCAAAGGACGGGATCACCGAACTTTCGACAGTTCAAGACATGGATGAAACCGAGCTGGCCAAACGCTATGGCTCAATGGGGTTGCATTTGGCGCGGCTTTCACGCGGGGAAGACAGCCGGAATGTTTCGCCATCAAGCGGAGCGAAGTCGATCAGCTCTGAAACCACATTTGGCAATGATCGATCGACGCAGGAAGAATTGCTGCCGATTCTGCGAAAGCTTTCAGAAAAAGTATCAAGGCGATTGAAAGCAAAACATATTGCGGGGCTCACCATACAACTCAAGCTTAAAACTGCAGACTTCAAAACCCGAACCAGATCACGGCAGGTTCCCGACCCAACCCAGTTGGAAGACCGCATCTTCAGGACCGGCATGGACCTTCTGCTTCCCGAGCTTGACGGCACAAAGTTCCGGCTGCTTGGCATAGGCGTCGCCACGCTTGGACCTGACGAAAATGCAGACCCCTACGATCTTGTGGACCAGGAAGCCGCAAAACGTGCAGATGCGGAACGGGCAATAGACAGTGTTAGTGAAAAATTCGGCAACTCAGCCGTGAAATTTGGCATTAACTTTGAAGGAC
>JAAUYH010259537.1_pt1 | contig 46451 bp, 37 predicted proteins | sample 7278061 | NCBI WGS metagenome assembly JAAUYH01 (sample SAMN14350203, study PRJNA611818) | marine sediment metagenome | isolation source: surface marine sediment (0.6m) | place: French Polynesia: Moorea | collected 2018-08
AAAATCTGACAACAGACTGTTGGTTGGGGCAATCTGCGATCGCTCGCTTCAAACCCACTTCCTGTAAGGGGTCTCTGTTTTGCGATCGCAGATTTTGTGAGAAATTCGGGTTACGTGGTGGCTTCGTGGATTCCTTAACCTTTAGATAGGATTTTGATAGATTAGAAGTAATGATTGACAGAAGAGCAAAATAACAAAAAACAGTCTTAAACCCCTCCTGAAAACTAATCAAAAAAAGGACAAAAAACTAATATGCAAAAGATACCTGACTTAATAGAAAAAGTAGGAGAACTCAAAAACTGGCGACAAATTTTTATTATTCTTCTCACTGGTGTGGTTACTTGGTATCTTGGTGGTGTTAACCTTAAACCTTAAGTTAATAACATTTAGATGATCTAAGTAGGGACAACTGATCAATCATCCCTACCATCATCAAACCCGACAAATATTAAGCAGTCAGATGGGTTTTCACCACTTCCAGTAAATAGTTAACCCAATGATTCGCAGCATCAGGACATTCCGATTCTACCATCACCCTAATTAATGGTTCAGTTCCCGAAGCACGAACTAAAACTCGGCCCGTATTTCCCATCTCTTTCTCTGCCTGAGCGATCGCTTGTTGCAAGGGTTCACACTGTTGCCAATAACGTAATTTTTCCCGATCTTCTAAACGCACATTGCGTAAAATCTGCGGATAGGTATCAAAACTATTCTTCACCAACTCCGCTAAAGACACCCCAGACTCATGCACCAACGCAGCTAAATGTAACGCCGTTTGTACACCATCTCCTGATACCCCGTAATGATGACAGATGATGTGTCCCGACTGTTCACCCCCAAGCATGGCACCGGTTTCCCACATTTGCGCTTGAACATAGCGATCACCCACAGAAGTCCGCAGGAATTGACCCCCTAAACCCTGCCAAGCACGCTCAAACCCCAAATTTGCCATAACAGTGCCGATCAAGAGGTTGTTTGGCAATTCACCCCGCTCTAAGAGGGATTTTCCCCAGAGGTACAAAATATAATCTCCATCGATTACCTTACCGGTACTATCTACCGCCATCACCCGATCAGCATCTCCATCAAAAGCGAACCCCATGTCTGCTTGATGTTCTTTAATGGCTGCTTGTAATAAAGCCAAATGAGTCGAACCACAGTTAACATTAATGCGATCGCCGTTAGCTGTTTCGTGTAAACAAATCACTTCGGCCCCTAACGCTTTAAACATAGCCGGTGCCACATTTACCGAAGCACCCCAAGCTAAATCTAAAACGATTTTCATCCCTTGACAACTAAAAGAAGCCGGTAAACTATCCTGTAAAAACTGACAATAAGTATTAACTAATGTTGGTTGATATAACGTTTTACCCCAGGAAGACAATTCATCCACGGATAGCAAAAGATTACCTCGTAACCCCTCTTCGATCTCTTGCGCTAGAGTTGAGGATAACTTGGTCCCATCAGCATCAAAGAATTTAATCCCGTTGTCTTCTGGAGGGTTATGACTGGCAGAAATCATGATTCCCGCCATTGCTTCGCTGTGACGGGTTAAATAAGCCACACAGGGAGTCGGACATAACCCCAACTGCCACACTTCCAAACCGGCTGAGGTGAGTCCTGCAGCCATAGCCATCCCTAACATATCACTGGAGTTACGGGAGTCTTGACCAATAATAACTGGACCGGGTGTGGTGATTTTTGATTTTAAAACCTGTCCCGCCCAAAACCCCAATTGTAAAGCAAAGGGAGCCGTCAATAACTCTCCTGCTTTACCTCTAATACCATCAGTCCCAAATAAAGGACTCTTGGGTAACGGGGGTAAACTACCCAAGAAACGATCATTAAGCTTAGCCGTTTGATGATTTAAACGACCACTGCCATTAGGGGATAGGGAGATAACCATTAATTCACTTCCTCACAACTCACTCACCTTTACAGGATATACGCTTTAGCCCGATTTGCGTAAAATTTTGGCCTACCAAGGATGTAAACGTTCCAAGGTTGACTAATGTTCCAACAATGGCAACATTTCCTTAGTGAATGAGGAAGAAAATTTTCGGGTATAGTTAGGCTTTCTTTTTGTGACGCAATACCCCTAGTAGGCCAACACTGAGTAAGCCCAATAAGGAACCCGGTTCAGGAATGTGTTGAGCAGTCGGTTCTCCAATTGTCCCTGTTCCTGGACTGGTGGGAGCAGTGGGATCTGACCCTGTTCCTGGACTGGTGGGAGCGTTGGGATCTATTCCGGTTCCTGGACTGGTGGGAGAAGTGGGATCTATTCCGGTTCCTGGACTGGTGGGAGCGGTAGGATCGGTACCCGGTTCATCTACATTGGATCTAGAAGCAGGAGCCCTACCAATGGTTTCTAAGCCCAATTTTAAACGAAATGCTTCTTCTAAGGTTTTTTCTCCTGTTGCATAATCAAGCATCAGGAAAGCAGGATTCCCTGCTAAGTTATTATTTTTCTCTCGCGGCTCTAAAAAGGGATAACGATCAACCATTGATTCTAATACCTTGAGATTGTAATTGTCTTGCTGATCTCCAGAGATATTTTTCTCCACTTGTCCACCGATCGCAGGAATAACCAACCCATTAAAAGTGACACGACTCCTGAACGCCTCTCTTGTGGCCACAGCCAGATTCGTTTCTGAAAATGTTTCAAATCCATCACTAGATATGTTAACCACCCGATGTCCTTCGTAATCGTTGTTTGAGAACTGATCGATCATCACTGGAAGGAGATCACCCAGAGGAGTAAATCCACCAATCTTATGAATAGTATTGGGATTGAGTGTTCCTATGCCTGATTGACGTTGTTCATTAAACAAAGTCCAATCCATAATCGTCTCAAAAATAGGGTTACCTGCCCTTTGATCAATCGTTTCAGCACCAAATTGAAAAATACCAACCGCTACACTCGGATCAGTGATGTTTAAATTGGGAATATCTTTAATGGGCAAAATAAAGTCATTATAAAAGTTAGGATCATTAAAAATATTATCTAAAGCACCCAATTGAAGATTAAAATTCTCCTCTGAAATACTCTGAGAACCATCAATAATGATCGCTAATTCAAGAGAAACTGGCGTTAATTCAGCCGCATTAGCTATCAGACCATAACCCAAAATGGAGACTGCACCAGTAGCCCCCAATAATCCCTTAGAAATTAAAGTATATTTTTTCATGATATTTAAGTATTTTCACTAAAAGTGGATTGATTTTTAATAAATCATCTTATTTAGCTAAATCACAACTGAATTTAACTATATATTTTAATTGTGGCATAACTTTTTTATAAATAATAGTGTTTGATGCAAAATTTATCAAAAAAATGTTTTGATTTAAAGTTGATGTAAACTCAACAATAAACAATTTAATATAAAGTCAATAACGTTCAGTATAAGTACACAAAAAAACGACCTTATTGGTCGTTTGATTTAGATGATATTGACTACATTCTTTAAGTCTTCTAAGCATCAATACTGAATTTTTTTTTATTCTTCTTCACAAGCACCAATACTTACCCAAGTCCCAGAACCATCAGCCCAAAATTCTTTTTTCCAGATAGGGGCATTATGCTTTAACGTATCGATGCCATAGCGACAAGCCGCAAAAGCTTCAGCCCGATGAGGACATCCTACCGCAATTAAAACACTAATTTCCCCAATCTCTAATTTTCCAATGCGATGATGAATGACCACTCGATTCGTTTCGGGCCATTCTTGACGAATGTTAGCGGCAATTTTTTGAAAAATCACTAGAGCCATCGGTTCATAAGCCTGATATTCTAGATAACGAACCGCTTTGCCTTGGGTTTGTTGTCGCACTGTTCCACTCATCAAAGCGATCGCTCCATTGCTCGGATCATCAGTTAATGCGTAAACCTCGTCTAAAGATAGAGGGGCAAAGCTAATTCTAAAACTATCATTAGAATGGGGTGAACTGAGGCCAGGAACAGGATTGATAGAAGCTTTCATAACAATTAATACCAGTCAAAGAACCTATTTTATGTTATCCTAGTAAAGTTGTTAAAATCTCGCACATTCAGGACTTCGGGTGTTTCTTGCAGAGAAATACACCTGGATGGAGGATTAACCCGAAACAGGAGAAAATTTAATCATGCCAGTCGTATCCCTCGAAGACTTGCTTAATGCAGGGGTTCACTTCGGACATCAAACCCGTCGTTGGAACCCGAAAATGTCCCAATACATCTATACAGCGCGTAATGGGGTTCACATCATCGATTTGGTGCAAACCGCCCAATTGATGGAAGATGCTTATCAATACGTCCGCAACAATGCTGATAAAGGCAAACGGTTCTTGTTTGTGGGAACTAAGCGTCAAGCCGCCGGTATTATTGCTCAAGAAGCCTCCCGTTGCGGAGCGAACTACGTTAACCAACGTTGGTTAGGGGGAATGCTCACCAACTGGGAAACCATCAAAACCAGGGTAGAACGGCTCAAAGAATTAGAGGCCATGGAAGAAGGAGGACAAATTGCCCGTCGTCCCAAAAAAGAAGCCTCTGTACTGCGTCGAGAATTAGGTAAACTACAGAAATATCTTGGTGGCATTAAAACCATGCGTCGTCCCCCCGATGTGGTAGTGATTGTAGACCAACGTCGGGAATATAATGCAATCCAAGAATGTCAAAAATTGGGCATTCCCATGATTTCTTTATTGGATACCAATTGTGATCCCGACTACGCCGATATTCCTATTCCCGCTAACGATGATGCTATTCGTTCCATCAAACTAATTTTGGGTAAATTAGCCGATGCGATTTACGAAGGTCGTCATGGTCAGTTAGACTCCGAGGATGATTATGAGGAGTTTGAAGACAGCCTCGCAGAAGGGGAATACGACGACTACGACGAGGAGGAAGACGAAGACACTGAAACTGAAGCGGTTGCTTCTGATGAAGGAGAAGAAGAGTAAGGCAACTTCTTAGCAATAAAATGGGGAGTGAGAGAGTGGGAAAAAAGGATTTTTGATTACCCGTTAACCTTCTCACCCCTTTTCATCGAAAATTTTGAGTAGAAACCCCGTCGTTCCACGACGACTTTATCTTAAAATAAAAATGGTCTTCTTGACCCACCCGAGACGATGGATTCAGACAGCCTAACGAGCGAAGTCCAGTTAAACTGGCGGCGCAGACAAATCGGTAGACCGGGAAAAGAGGATAGGGCAATGGCTATAAACAACCCTAGAATCAAAACACAGAAGAATTCTCCTTTTTGAGATTTCGATACATAATAACCGCAGGGCTTGCGGGGATAGTCTGTGAAGCGAACATAAGACCAAAACTCTTTGAGAGTAGAGGCGGTTGCTAAGAAGCAGAAACCTAAATCGTGAGGTTTAGGAATCACCGCCGTTTTGCGGTGTGTGAAGATGTCAAGTAAACATAGTTTTTAGCATACACACAAAAATCACAATGGCCGAAATCTCAGCAAAACTGGTTAAAGAACTCCGTGAAAAAACTGGCGCGGGGATGATGGACTGTAAAAAAGCCCTTAAAGAAAATGAGGGGGATACAGAAAAGGCGATCGAATGGCTACGGCAAAAAGGTATTACCTCCGCCGAGAAAAAATCAGGCCGACAAACTGCCGAAGGATTGGTTCATAGTTATATTCATACTGGTGGCCGCATTGGGGTACTGGTAGAAGTGAACTGTGAAACCGACTTTGTAGCCCGTCGGGATGAGTTTAAAGAACTTGTCCAAAACGTCGCTATGCAAATTGCCGCTTGTCCCAATGTAGAATATGTTGCTCAAAGCGAAATTCCTGAAGCCATCATCGCTAAGGAAAAAGAAATTGAAATGGGACGGGATGATTTAGGCAATAAACCAGATAACATTAAGGAAAAGATTGTTCAAGGGCGTATTGAAAAGCGACAAAAAGAACTATCTTTACTTGATCAACCTTTTATTAAAGATCCTAATATTACGGTTGAAGAATTACTGAAACAAACCATCGCCCAACTGGGTGAAAATATCCAAGTTCGTCGTTTTACTCGCTTTGTGTTAGGGGAAGGCATTGAAAAGCAAGAAGTAAGCTTTGCTGATGAAGTCGCTGCTCAAACAGGACAAAAAGCATAAGCAGAAGAAACCGTTTGAACTTGTTTTCATGACTCAACTGAGCCAATATAGCAGTACAAAAATTCGTGTTTGACAGTATTTGTCATGCGGAGAAACGAGGCATCTTATTAACGTCCTCAGCATCATAGGTAGTGCTATAAATAAAGCGTACATTATTTTAAGAATGGTTATGAATAGTAAGGCAAAAGTAAGGAACATATCTCCCACTCTTGCCTTCTTTTCGTATTTTGGGTTAATATTTGGGGTTAGTAAAAGCTAAATTATGGTCAAATCTCTACAAAAAATTAGACAAGAAATAGAACAGTTAGAAAACAAATCAAGGGAAATTTTTACAGAATTAAACGGGCTGTATAAACGCTATTTAGAAGCATTAAATTTGTCTGTAAAAAAACAGTTGATTTTAGCTGTTTATGAAATTTGTACGAAAATTTATCCTGAAGAATTTTTGCAATTATCCTATAGTCAAAGGGAGAAATTACAAGGAAAAATCAAAGAATTATGTCAACCCCTTGAATCTAAGTTTTTAGCTTACATTACTTTTCCACAACCGACACCAACAGCTACTTTAACTGAACAAATTTTAACCCAATTATCCTTAATTAGTAACAAAGAATTTCAACTAGAAAATACGGAAGAAGATGATTCAATTTCTGAAATAGAGAATCCTGAAGACCTTGTTTTATGGTGCAAAAGAGTCGAGCAAGGAATTAGAATGATTATCCAGGATCTCTCTCAAGATGTTAATCGAGAATTACAAAAAAATAACATTATTGCTAATCACTTGCCTCCACAACTTCTAGAAATGGCATTACAAGCAGAAGAAGGTGGAATGTCATCGGGAAATTCTCCCAATATTCTCAATTTACTGATAGAAACCAATCGAAAAGAAAACAATGATGAAGACGAGGATGAAGAAAATGAAGAGGATGAAGATACTCAAGAATCACAAATAACCAAAATTTCTGCTGTCCATTTACGGTTATCTGACATCGAATTTGCTGATCCTCAATTAAGCATTCAACGTCAACAAATTCGCCAAAGATTAGATATGGTTAAAAAAGTTCGCAAAGCTTATCAAAAAATTCAACGGGAAAATGCTCAAGCTCAAGCAGAAGCAGCATGGCGTTCTAGTTGGCATGATTGACACTCTCCCGTTAAATCACAGATTGTAACGGGAGATTCTTGCTTCTTATAGAATATGGTTCACCATTTATATACATTACATACAAAAACCCTCTTAACCAAAACTTAATCTGAGGACGATAGGATCTAATCGGGTAAGTTTTGGGAGGGAAAAGAGAATAATGCGTACACTTGCTGTAGGAGATATTCATGGATGTGCCAGAGCTTTTGACCAACTCCTAGAAGCGATAGATTTACGTCCAGAAGACAAATTAATTACGTTGGGAGACCATGTAGATAAAGGTCCCAATTCTAACGCCGTATTAGAACAATTACTATATCTTTATAAAAATCATCAACTCATTCCCCTCAAAGGTAATCATGAATTAATGATGTTAGATGCGTTTCAGAGCAATAGAAACGACGATTTTTGGATAAAAATTGGAGGAAAAGCTACCTTAGAATCTTATCCTCAGATGAACGAAGATGACCCCTTATTTAATATTCCTGATGACCATTGGCATTTCGTTAAACAACATTGTTTAGACTACTATGAAACAGATAATCATATCTTTGTTCATGCTAACTTAGATCCCCATTTACCCCTTCATAAACAGTCAGGACACGACTTATTTTGGCAGAAACTGTATCCCCGTCGCGGCCATTATTCAGGAAAAACAGTGGTGTGTGGTCATACGTCTCAAAAAGACGGTTGTCCCGTTAATATGGGTCATCAAATTTGTATCGATACCTGGGCTTATGGTCAAGGGTGGTTAACTTGTTTGGATGTTGATACGGGAAAAATTTGGCAAACCAATCAAAAGGGAGACGTGAAAATGGGTCATATTAAAGACTTTTCTAATGTTTCAATCAATTAAATAATCTCTTTCTTGGAAGTTAAAGAAAGGGGGGAACCATGACAAACCTACAAACACCAAGTCAACAAAAATTAACCTATCCCCATACCTTACTCAACGTTTTACAAAAGCTACGTCATGATGTCCTTGGAGAAGGAAACCATCTCTTTGAAAAATGGCGATCGCTGATTACTAGGGATGCTTTTACCCCTAGTGCGTTGAATTTGGCCTATTATTTAGCCCTCCGTCACCACGATATGCGGGCAATACAGCTTGCTTTGACCCCTTGGGGTCTTTCCTCCTTGGGACGCATTGAACCCCGTGTCTTGCCTAATTTAGAGGGGGTAATCGCTACGTTAGGAGCCTTGTGTGGCCAAGATCCCACCTTCTTACCCAAACATCCTCCCCTAGCAGCGTTTTTTGAAGGTGATCGCCTCCTTAAACAGCATACAGATGAACTGTTTGGCCATCGCTGTAATAATCGAACAGTGCGTATTATGGTAACGTTACCGAGTTATGCAGCAACGGACGAAAACTTTATTCTCGACTTGGTAAAACAAGGGGTAGACTGTTTAAGGATTAATTGCGCCCATGATAGTCAAGTGGCATGGGAAAAGATGATTCAACGGGTTCGGGAGGCTGAAAAAATTACGGGAAGACAGTGTAAGATTTTTATGGACTTGGGCGGTCCGAAACTACGGTTGCAGACGGTGATACCACCCAAGGAACAAAAACGCATTCATCAAGGGGAAGGATTGTTGTTAACCCCTGAAAAACCAATAAAACCCCATAAAAGCCATTTTCAAGCGTCTTTGACCCTTCCTGACGTTTTAGAACAGGTGAAAGTGGGGGCGACTATTTGGATCGATGATGGTCATATTGGGGGTAACGTCGAAAGCATTGGGGAAGAAGGGGTATTAATTCGTATTATCCATGCACGGCCAAAAGGGGAAAAAGTACGAGAGGATAAGGGGATTAATTTTCCGGATACCCCATTGGATCTTAATCCCTTGACGGATAAGGATCGTCAAGATTTAGATTTTGTAGCTACCCATGCAGATATGATCGGTTACTCTTTTGTTCAGAAGGCGAGTGATATGGAGATGTTGCAATGGGAGTTAGAACAACGTTTAGGGACTGACTGGCGTAAAGTGGCGATCGTGGCTAAGATTGAGACGTTAACGGCGGTGAATAATTTGCCAGAGTTGATCATTCATGGTGCAGGAAAACAGCCTTTTGGGGTGATGATTGCACGGGGAGATTTAGCGGTAGAAATTGGGTATCAACGGTTAGCAGAGATGCAAGAGGAAATGTTATGGTTGTGTCAAGCTGCTCATGTTCCCGTGATTTGGGCAACCCAAGTGTTAGAAAATTTGGTTAAAAATAGTATTCCCTCTCGTGCAGAGATGACCGACGCAGCGATGGCGGAACGGGCAGAATGTGTTATGTTGAATAAAGGAGCTTATATTGGGGAAGCTGTGACTATTTTAGATGAGGTGTTATGTCGCATGGAAGCGCATCAGTCGAAGAAAACACCCCAGTTACGAGCGTTACATTCTTGGGATATTGAAATTTAAAGCGATCGCTCATACCATTTTTATCTTAAATGTCGGATTGAAGACCCTCGGTTTTACCGAAGGGATGAAAAATCCGACCAATATATTAACTGCGAAGCATCGTTTAAACATCAGGACTATCTTGAGATTTAACATATTGTTTGAGTTGTTCAATAGTGACACCACCGTAACTAGAAACAAAATAAGAACCAGTCCAAAATACTCTCTTGTAATAAACTTTAGATGGTTCTGTTTCAAATTCACGCCACATAGTTTTTGAAGTAGTGGCTTTCATATTAGCAATTAAACTACTAAGAAGCTTGTGGGGAGGATAACAGATTAATAAATGAACATGGTCACGCTCTCCATTAAATTCTAACACTTCAGCATCCCAACTATTAGCCACTGATGAAAAGACTTCATGTAATCGTTTTAACATAGAATAATTAATGACTTTTTTTCGATATTTAGTCACCAAAACTAAATGTACGGTTAAATTGTAAACAGCCCTTCGAGTAGTTTTATATATAGGTTTCACAATTTGACAAATGAGACAGTTAGATATATACTTAAGGGTATCATAAAGCGGGGCGACCCTGCTCCCTCGTAGGGAGCCAAGGAACGCGCACCAAGACAGCTTGAGGGTCGAACAAGTGCTTGTCTTTGAATTCAAAATCAAAGCCCAGAAATATCAATATTTAGCCATTGATGAAGCCATGAGAATTGGCCAATTTGTTCGTAACAAGTGCTTAAGATTATGGATGGACGCCAACAAAGAAGATCAAATAAATCGTAATAAGTTAAATAAATACACGAAGGTTTTATCTGATAGCGAAGAATATCCATTTGTTCATAAGTTAAACTCAATGGCCAGACAAGCATCAGCCGAAAGAGCATGGGCTAGTATTAGCCGATTTTATGATAACTGTAAGCAAAAAAAGCCAGGGAAGAAAGGCTATCCTAAATTCAAAAAGTTTTCTCGTTCAGTAGAATATAAAACCTGCGGATGGAAACTTTCTAATGATAGAAAGTATCTATCAATAACTGATTCTACAGGGATTGGCAAACTCAAATTAGTGGGAAGTCGAGACTTACATTTCTATCAGAAAAACCAGATTAAACGAGTTAGATTAGTCAGAAGGGCTGATGGTTACTATGCTCAATTTTGTATTGAGATAACCAGAATTGAAAATAGTAATTCTACAGGTAATTATCTGGGAATTGATCTAGGCTTAGAATCTTTTTACACTGACTCAACAGGTAAAAAAGTAGAGAATCCTAGATTTCTTAGAAAGTCTGAGAAAAAACTCAAAAAGTTACAACGTAAACTGAGTAAATGTAAAAAAGGGAGTACAAACCGAAGAAAAGCACAAGCTAGATTAGCTAGACAACATTTAAAAGTCAGTCGCCAGCGTAAAGATTTTGTTGTGAAAACGGCAAGATGCGTGGCAATGTCTAACGATATTGTGGTGATTGAAAATCTCAATATTAAGGGGTTAGTTCGGACAAAATTAGCTAAATCAATCAACGATGCTAGTTGGTCAATGTTCCGAGACTGGCTAGAGTATTTCTGTAAGGTATTTGATAGAAAGCTGATAGCTGTTAACCCTAATTACACCAGCCAAGATTGTAGTAATTGTGGTCAAAGAATTAAGAAGTCACTATCAACTAGAACTCATATTTGTAGCTGTGGTGCAAGACTTGATCGTGATCATAATGCTGGAATTAATATATTAAATAAAGGAATAGATAGCGTAGGGCATACGCAAATCGCCCAAGAATATTGGGTAAACGCTTCTGGACAGATGAGCCAATGGATGTGTTGATGAAAATCATTACAGTAAGTTCGCTGGTTGAAAGAAGAATCCCTCGACTCCGTCGACGGGAGTGTCAAAACTTAGGACAGATGTTCATATTGTAGGGGTCAACGGTTGTCATTGGTGTCAACTTAACGGTATAGTCTCCCAAATTTGTTGAGTGAGAGCGTTCTCAATACTGCTCGGTTAAGCCCAAAGCCAGCATGGAGAGGGCAAGGGAGCGGGGAAGGCGGTGGCTAGTGTTCGCGTGTCTTCAACGCGAAACTGGGTCTGGCTCTTGTTTGTTGGAGCCCTAGACATCAGACCAACTATCCATAAGTGAGTCGAAGCTTCTAGCCAAGGCATCAAGCTGTGTTCCTGAACTTCCCCTTTGACAAAATGCCAGAATGTATGCTGCATAAGGGATAGCCCGAATTAGCTACCCGTCGTTACTGGGTACAAATGGAAGAAATACTTAACAAATTTAATGCTTTTTGTTGTAGTTCAGTAGGTCGAGTTATCTTGTCAAAAACGTATTTCCCACTCTCTAAAGTACATTCAACGGTGTTCAAACAAATTGTCCCCAAATCTTCTAGTAAAGTACGGAAGCTATGAACGGGCAAGTTATCTTCAGTGCGTTTCTTTCTATCTTTAGCAACAGCAGAATCACTGCGACGAGCTTTGATGACATCTTGATAGTTATCATCAATTTCTTCATCTTCAAATAGTAAAGGGGCTAATTTTTGTTTTAAATGCCATTCAACGTAATAAGCTAACATACATAAGAAAATATCTGCTTTTACTCTATCTCCCTTATAATGATAAATAGGACGAACTTTTAAATCAATAGATTTATAACAACGAAAAGCTTCCTCTCAGTCATTGAAACTTTTGCTCCTTTTAAGACCAGTTTCATATTATCAACAACTTCATCTGGCAATGTTGATAAATTTGCCAGGGTTCTTTTTTTGACTATCTCTCCTTCTCTGTAAGATTCACCAAGCAGAACAGCCGGTGGGAAATTTCTGTTAGGAACTCGCTCTATATACATGACTACTATTTTAGCAAATCCCCTAGCTCTCTGTCTATTAAGAATAGTTACAATTTACATGGGTACAATGTTGTATTTTAATCTCTGTATCCCTTGATAGATAAGGGTTTGAAGACTTTGTAGTAGATTTGTATGGGGGGAAGTTCAGGTTTAATTGGCGGTGCAGCTGCACTCGCACAGCGAGACCGCCGTTTGGGTTCCAACAACTGTTTTTGAGCGCACCCCTTTTTTGGTTTTGTTTTTTCTTCATGAATAATGCAGGCTAAGAGGTAAACCTAATCCCAAAAGAATTCGAGTGATAGAAATGCAGATAATTAATAAGACTAATCCAAAACTTGCCAGAATGTCCTGCTTAATGGGGCATAAAGACTCCCGCCAAAGACCATAATTAAAAACAAGATAAGGCAAAATATCATTAAATGCAACACATATAATGACTCCTGGAACTTTCATTAGATAATAACCTAAAGGCAGCATAATCAACATATAGCAAAATTTTGAAGTATTAGCCCATGCCAGATATTTGGGTTTACTAATAGCTACTAGAGCATCTTTGATGGTCAAATTAAGCATTTTAGGCCAAAGACCAAGTGCCAATATAGGAAGCATCCAAGCAGCATCTTTATATCTATCATCATACAAAGTTAAAATGATTAAATCTCCACCACAAAATAGCACAGCAACGATAACCCCTACTAAAATGAGAATAAACCAACGTTTTCTTAAAATTTTGTTGAGGAGTTCTTTTCGAGGTAAATGCTGGTTCTTAGCAATTAGCGGAAGAATGATCGTATTAAGTCTATCTACAACTTGTGCAGGAATAAGAGAAAAGGTTGTGGCTATGGTGTAAATTCCTAGCATTTCCAAAGATAATAATTTTCCTAAAAGAAGCCGATCGACTTGAGAGGCGAGAAAAGTCATTGCCGTAGAAACAAAAATCCACCGACCAAAAGAAGTAATTTCTTTAATAGATTCTTGCTCCCAGACAAAACGGTTAGATATGTTTGGCTCAAGTTTGTGACTCATAGCCATCTTGAGAAAAACACCAACTAAGCTACCGACGACCAAAGCCCAAATTGATCTTTGGAAGTAAGCCCAAACAATCATTATAGTTAAGGATAAAATTTGGATTCCTAACCTAAGTCGAGTTATTCTGCCAATTTCTAATTTACGATTAAGGGTGGCTAAAGAAGTCGAATTAAAACCAGACATAATGGTGGTTAATCCAACCACAGGAAGTAACCAGAGAAATTGCTGATTGTTATAAAATTGGGAGACTGGCCAAGCAATTAAACAACATCCTATCCATAACCCAAAACCTCTGATCGCCTGTAATGTCCAAGCGGTATTGAAGAAAAGAGGATCATCCCCTCTTGAACTGCGGATAATACTTGGATTAATTCCAATATCTGAGAAGAGCTGTAAACCTTGAATAAATGTACTAACTAAAGACATCAAGCCAAATAGTTCCGGCACGAGAAGTCTAGTAAGGATAAGATTCGATCCTAAACGAAGGGTTTGTCCTACACCATATTCAACCCCAGTCCAGATAGAACCTGAAATAGCTTTATTTTTTAAAAAAGACATTAATATTTGAAGCCTTGAATTAATCTAGATGAATGGGAGCATCCCATTTTTGTAAAAGCATTACCCAAAATAATGATAAACAAAGGTTTTCAGCACCTATTAAAAAAGCTAACGTGCAAAATTAGGATGCTCCGAGATGAATAGTTTTATTTTTTGGAAGTCCTTGAACTATACTTGCGCTTAAAAGTAGCCCCAAAAGCAATAGCTGTTCCAGCACCAAGAATGGTTAGAGGTTCAGGGACAGCAGTAGCAGTAGCAAAGGACAAATTATCGACACTCCATGAATTGTAGGGGTAGTTATTGCCATCCTGTGAAAAATATATGGAAGTAAAGGGTTGATCTGTCATAATTCCAAACTCAACAATGTCACTAAAAGCTATACCACAGGGTCGAGACTCTCTATCAGATGGATAAAATATAGGACAAATATCTTCTGTAATATTGATTGTTACTATCTCCTCTGTCCCATTCTTCAGAGTGATAAGTGACTCGGGTGGATTAGCAAGCTCAAAAAAAGTTCCGAAGAATCCTCTGACAGCTTCTGGAAATGTCCAAACAATCTGATCATACCAATCATCAGTATGATTAGAGTTTTTTGTGTTAGGATTCTCTACTCCCCCGCGAAATACATATCCATCTGTTAATTCAGATCCCATTTGGTCTAGCGCAAAGGGAGAATAAGTAACTGTGTTGTAATTTGTTGTTGTTCCGGCATAACCAGTTGAGACAATCCCTGTATCGGGAAAAACAACTATACTACTTTGATTGCCATCACTATCAACAAAACCGTTTGTTTGGACTCTATTTGCCCAACTGCTCCTATCATACGAAAATGTTTCGGTACTAATTGACAATCCGGTCATAGCCCCTTGCCATTGTGTATAGTCAGTATAGAGATCATACGCAGATGCTGAAGGCATACTTCCCAAAATAGGAATGCTGGTGCCTATGAAAACTGCTGTTAAGGGTGAAAATAATTTGTTCATGATAGAATAGGTCCGTTGAATTTTTTTCAAAGTTTAACGATTGAAGCTATATATAGCAATCAGGAATCAGTTGTGAGAATTAATGTTGAGTAAAAGGGGAATTCGGAACAGGGAACGAGAAACAGATAAACAAAAATCATATCTCATTAAGTAACTGCTCACCGCAACAAGAAAGCACTATTAAAAAGCAAGATAAGCAACATCAATTGAGGAATAAAAAAAACAATCCTAGAATGAAAAAATGAATGAACTTGGTTTAGTTCTCTGGCTGATATAGAGAACTAAAGTGAATCCCCTCCGTAAAATTATCAATTTTACCTCTCTGTTGTCAAAAGAGATTCTTTATTGCGGTGAGCAGTTACCTCATTAATCATTTCTGATTGCTATATTTTTGCTCAATAACACACTATTATGGATCATATCCCTCAAAAAGTTAGGAGGATCATGATCAGGTTTATGTTGAATAAAACGTCTTAATCGCCATAGAGCAAAACCAACTATAGAAACGAAATCAACTATCGCTGCATAAAATATACCGTAATTTTTCACGAAAAACCTTCGCCTAGAATCAAACCAATATTGGGGACGGCGTTTTTGGGAACCATCGGTATTTTTCCACTGTGTACTCTGACCTCCAATAGACATCATTAGGCTTTGAGGAACATACCAACACTCCCAACCTGCCCGTTTAGCACTCAAACAGAAGTCTACTTCTTCATAGTATAAAAAATAGCCTTCATCCATTAACCCAATGGATTCAAATACCTCACGACGAATCAACATACCACATCCTGGAGTCCAATCTACTTGACATTCTTCATTGGGGGCTGGGGAGACAATTCCCCACCGAGAGAGAAGTTTCGAGACTATCCCCAATCGCAATGCTCCATCAAATTCGTTCAAGATATTGGGAAAGCGAAATAACAATGAATAAACTTTCCCTTCCGAATTTTCCCAATTACCACTGGCTATTCCAGCTTGAGGATGCTGTTCCATGAAGTTGACCAGTGCGCTTAGAGCATTGGGACGAACTAAGCAATCAGGGTTGAGAATGAGAAAATAAGCAGGAGGGTTAGAGGATGTCAACAAAGGTGCAATAGCTAGATTATTCCCATAGGAGTAGCCCCCATTATAATCCGATGGTCTTAAGGATACCCAGTTTGCCCATCCTTTTTGGTCAATAGCACTTTGAATAGTTTTAACAGAACCATCACCAGAGTCATTATCCACGACGACAACACTACTTCCAGGCAAAGCTTTAATTTCTGGTTCAAGAGAACTAAGACAGTCAATGGTTAACTGTGGAGTCTTATAATTGACCATTACCACAACTACAGAAGCAGTAGTTGGATTACTATTAATAGATTGAGTTAACATTATTTTTTTCATTGAAGTTCAGCAGATTTGTTGTGAGTAGTTGGGTTGATTAGGACTCTTTAAGAAAGAGCTTGATTAATAGAATTTTGCAGTTTTTCAGCTAAAAACTGAGCATAGGGGTCTTGTAACATACTAGAATGTCCTCCTGGAACTTCATAAACAGTAATTTTTTCAGTTGACCATCTTTGCCATCCCAAATATTCAGGATCTTTACCAAAATAACGTACTGGAGTGTCATCAATAGTGGGATGATCGGAGATAATCACCTCAGTAGAAATAACAAGAACCACTTGACCTTGATAATGGGGAGGACGATAGTTTCCAGTAATATAGAAGTCTAGTAGTTCTCTTATAGAGATGTTTTGTAAAAATTGTGGTAAATCCTTATTTCTTTGAAGATAATAACTATATAAGGGAATTAGCACCCTATTCTTAAACTTCTTAAAGTTTTGTTGAGATTTATAAAAAAGGAAATTTTTTAGTTTTTGGCTCAGTTGCGTCCCTATAGAAGTCAATCTTTGTAATTTTCCTTTGTCTTGGTTTTGAGTGAACAATTGAGAGATACGTTGACTACGAGCTTTATTAGTAATTTGCTCCCCTCCTCGCGCTTGAATCTCCAGTGAATCTAACAAAAAGAGTAGAGCAACTTCCTCTCCTTGACTTTGTAATTGTCCTGCCATTTCAAAGGCAATATTTCCTCCCAAGCAAAATCCCCCTAATAGGTAAGGTCCTTGGGGTTGAACAGTACGTATCTGGTCGATATAGTGACTAGCGATCGCCTTAATGGTCGTTTGTAGTAGTGGATAACCAACTTTACCATTAGGTCGCAATCCATAAACCCGACGCTCCGATTCTAAATGATGGGCTAAGGTATGATACAAAATGGTTTCCCCGTCTCCATCATGAACAATAAAGACGGCGGGGGTATTAGGAGTTCCTGGCTTAATCATCACCAAAGACTCCCATATTTTTCCCTTTGTGATTTCTTGAATTTGCTGGGCTAATTCTCGAACCGTTGGAGCTTTAAATAGGGTTGAAAGAGGCAACTTGACCGAGAATATCTGCTCAATCCGAGAAAATAAGCGCACGGATATTAAAGAATGTCCACCTAACTCAAAGAAATTGTCTTGAATGCCAATCGGTTGAATCCCCAATATATCTTCCCAGATAGCGACCAATTCTCCTTCGATGTCGTTTGTAGGAGTCATGAAGGTTTCTGAGGATTCATTGCGGGTTAAGTCTGGAATAGGAAGACTTCGGCGATCAATTTTGCCATTGGCTGTTAGAGGCATTTTTTCTAGCCAGACAAAAGTGTTAAGCATCATGTAATCTGGTAATTTCTGCTCTAAATAAGACCTTAATTCTTTATTAGAAATGTTTACACCCACTAAATAAGCAACCAGGACTTTATTGCCGTTGTCATTTTCCAGGAGGGTTACAATTGCTTCCCTTATTTGGGGATGAGTGGTTAATACTGTCTCTATTTCCCCTAATTCGATTCTAAATCCTCTGATTTTAACCTGATGGTCAATACGCCCCAAATATTGAATCGACCCATCACTTAAATATTTACCTAAATCTCCTGTTTTATATAGTTTTCCAGAACCAAAAGGGTTGGTAATAAACCTTTCTTCCGTAAGTTCCTTTCGTTTGAAATATCCTCTTGCCAATCCCACACCCCCAATATGAATTTCCCCTGCTACTCCCATAGGAACTGGTTGGAGAGATTTATCTAGGATGTAAACCCTAACATTTCCTAATGGATAACCGAGAATCGGTTGCTCTGGATAGTTTTTGATAGGACAGATGGTTGCATCAACTGTACATTCCGTAGGACCATACAGATTAAAAAATCGAATTTCCTCGGCTTCAGACAAGGTTTTCCATGTTTTTTGGCCAATATTTTCCCCACCGACTAGAATTGAACGGGGTGAATTAGATATGTTGAGTAATCCTGCCTCTAGCCAGGTTTCGAGTTGACCAGGGGTACAATCAATACTATCAATATGATGGGTACTTAGAAAGGATAATAGTTTTTTCTCATCTAACCTAATTTCTTGAGGAATAATTTCTAAAGTGTGTCCTTTTAATAATTGTATAATCTGTTTGACAGACGTATCGAAGGCAAAAGACCCATTTAGTCCAATTTTAAGCCTTTCTTTACCAAGATAAATCATTTTTTCTAGTTGTTCTGACAGATTAACCACACTTTTATGTTCAATCATTACTCCTTTCGGCGTTCCTGTTGAACCTGACGTATAGATCACATAAGCTAATTGCTCAGGCGACACCAGTAATTCTAGATTATTGGTGCTTTTAGCCGCAATTTGTTCTTCCATGTGGTCAAGACTAATAGGGATAATTCCCAAAGATGAAATTTTGCCTTGATTGGGTTCATCCGTAATTACCACTGACATTTCAGAGGTTTTGATAATGTTGTCGAGTCTGTCTAAGGGATAGGTTGGATCAAGAGGAACGTAGGAACCTCCTGCTTTGAGAATGGCTAAAATGGCAATAACAAGCTCTAAAGAACGATCAACGCAGATACCGACTAGACTTTCTGGTTTTACACCTAAATTTTGTAAATAATGTCCTAATTGATTCGCTTTTTGATTCAGTTCTTGATAGGTTAATTCTTGCTTTTCATACACCAGTGCTACCAGATCAGGGGTTCTTTCTACCTGTTCTTCAAATAACTGATGAATACATTTTTCTTTGGGATATTCTGCTCCTGTATTGTTCCACTCTACTAAGATTTGCTCTTGTTCAGATTGAGTTAAAAGGGGTAAAGAGCCAATACTTTTCTCAGGATTATCTATAATCCCTCTTAGTAATACCTCAAAATGAGTGATCATCCGTTGTATGGTTTCAGATGCAAAAATATCCTGATCATATTCAAAAACAATATTGAGTCCTTGATCTGTTTCTTGGATATTAATCACCAAATCCATCAGAGCAGTTCCCCCTTGTCTACGATCTAGGGGCGTTACGTCCAACTCAGGAAATTTTAGGGAGGACATGGGGGAGGTAAAATTGAACAATACTTGAAAGACTGGATTAACCGTCCCATCCCGTTTGATTTTTAGTTGTTTGAGCAATTGTTCAAAAGGCAAATCTGAGTGTTTCAAACCTCCCAAGGTTACTTGCCGAACTCTTTGTAATAATTCTCGAAAGGATGGATTGCCTGATACATCGGTTCGCAGTGCCAAAGTATTAATAAAACATCCAATCAAATTGCGACTTTCCTTGCGAACACGGCCAGCGATCGCCGTCCCTACAATTAAATCTTCTTGATTACTATAACGGTACAGTAGGATATTAAGTGCCGTTAATAATGTCATATACAAGGTAGCCCCTTCCTGAAGACTTAGGGTTTTAAGTTTTTCAGTCATGGAGGAAGACAAAATGGTCGTTTTTCGACCAGGGGGGGCGGAACGTTGCTCAGGGGGTGTATAATCGGTGGGTAGTTGCAATATAGGCAGATTTCCCTGAAGATGCTCCCGCCAATAAGCCATTTTTGTCGTTAAAACTTCTCCTTGTAGCTGTCTCCTCTCTTTAATTGCGTACTCTGTGTACTGTATGGGAAGATCAGGTAATGTGGGAGTTTTATTTTCTAGAAAAGCTTGATAAAATCTCTCTAAGTCTTTCAGAAAAATTCCATAAGACCAACCATCAGCAATAATATGATGGGTGGTTAACAGGAAACAATATTTTTGTGCTGATAATCTAAGGAGTTTAAGGCGAAATAGAGGAGCTACACTTAAATTAAATTTCTCTTCTAATTCTTGGGAAACAAATGCCTCAATTTTATTTTCTTGTTCTACTAAAGATAAATGAGCGATATCCACTAGCGGTAAAGTTAGGGATAATTGAGGTATTACTTTTTGCATCGGTTTTTCATTTTCAACCACGAAAATCGTACGGAGACTCTCATAACGATCGACAACAGCTTGAATACTTTTCTCAAAAATCTCTAAGTCAAGTTTCCCCTTAAATATGAACGGTTGGACAATATTATACGCTGTACTATTAGGTTCTAATTGTTCTTGAAACCAAATTCGCTCTTGAGCAAAATAAAGGGGTGAGTTTACCATCGAGACTTGAGACTTCTGCTCTTTTTTTGTTTCAGTTTCTACTAAGATAGTCACTTTTATCTATATTCCTGAACGTTTAAATAAGTTGACATTAGGGTCATAAACTGACCCTAAGTAATAATTAGTAATTACTATTTGGATAAGAGACTATTTAGTAAATTATCCATATCAGCTTCTGAGAGGTTATCGATATTGTCTAATAATTGTTCTACATTAGTATCTGTTTCTGTTCGATTTTGTGTCTCATTTTTGTTACTTTCTTGAGCTAAATATTCAGCTAAGGTTTTAATATCAGGATAATCCCATACTAAGGTGGGAGATAAGGACAAACTTAACCAGTCTTCTAAGTCACCTACTAACATCATTGCTGTGACAGAGTTCATATCATAACTTAAAAACGACTGATTAATATCGATTTCCGTGGTTTCTAAGTCAAGGTTTTCGGCAGTCCAATCAATTAACCAGGTTTCAATGGTAGCTTGAGTAGGATTGGAAGTAAGAGATTGGGTGGTCATAAAATAAACTCCTTTTTGTAATAGTGTTTGAAAAAATTTTTCAGTCGAGAAAACAGTTAACTAATGCTAGAAGAATTTGCTTTTTTTTGCAACAACTTAGTTAAAAGTTTCTTTTTTTCTTCTGGGGAAAGATTGCTCATATCTGGGGACTTAGATGTAGGTTTAGGTTTAGACTGAGACTCCCGTTTTAAAAGGGGTTCTAACTCAATTTCTTCCCCTGATGCTCCTTGTTCAATATCTCCAATGGATGAGAAATAACTAGCCACTTTGTCTTTAGTTGCTTGAGAACTTAACATCACTGACTCAATAGCTGTTCCCCCTAATGCTTGGGTGATACTAGCTTCAAATTGCTGTTTTGTCCATTCAACGGTGCTATGAAGCGTATTATCTTGGCTTTGTTGTACCGTAGCCAATAATACGCCATACATGGCTGCTTCCCCAATGAGGTAATGCGCCCATGATAAAGCAGCAGAACGATTGCCAAAGGTATCCAGGTTGGCTAAACAGCGATCGCTGACTTTTTGGGCCGTATCTCGTAATTTTTGGGAAATATGTTCAGCATTCAAGGTATTTTTGAGATAATAATGCAGCTTTTCCGACTGAATGACACTTTTACCCAAATAAGCCCGTAAATTCTCGTTAGGGCCTTCTCCAATGGTCAATAAACGTACGTCTCGGTAAATTTGAGAAGCGAAATTATTTTCCATGTAGCCCCGTCCCCCTAACAGTTGAATACAGTCATCAGAACCACGACAAGCCCCTTCAGAGGAAATAATTTTGACCACCATAGCCACTTCTAGAGGTAGGGTTTTGCCCTGATCCAGTTCTTGAGCTAAATGGGTTAACATCCCATCCACAACGGTAATAACTTGGGTTAATTGGGTGAATCTGGCTAAAGTGATGGGATTTTCTAGTAAAAGCCCTGTAGCTATGGGACGACGACTAGCATAACGTAACATTAATTGGGCGCAGCGTTTCATTGCTCCTAAGCAAAGCGTTGCCGTGCCAATACGTCCCATAAGCAAGGCATCATCAGCTACTTCCATTCCTTTGCCTATTTCACCGAGAAGATGCTTTTTCTCCACGGAAACATTGTCAAAATAGATGCTATTTTGGACACTGCCTCTGACTCCCATTGTTAAGGCTTCGGGTCCTATCCTGACCCCTGGACTATCAGTACGAACGGCAAAGCCTGTTATTCCTCGTAATTTGTTGTTTTCATCAACTAAACGAACAAAAGCACTGAGCACCCCTGCCCCACTGGAACTATTCCATCGTTTCACCCCTTTTAATGTCCAACTTTCTGGTCCATTAGGGGTGGCCACCGTGGAAATGCCCCCTAAATTTGATCCTGCCCCTGGTTCAGACAATCCATAAGACCCTAATATTCTTCCAGTAGCCAATAAAGGTAGCAACTCTTCCTGTAAGGCAGGAGTTCCATAGTGTTGAATGGGACGAATACCATTGGTGTTATTTAGAAACACCATAAAGGCTAAGTTTGTATCAATAGCCGCCACCTGTTCTAATACACGCAGAAAATCTCGGTAAGTTAAGCCTAAACCGCCGTATTTTTCCGATATTTGCATACCAAGAATGCCTTGATTCCCAAAGTCAAGAATGATGTAGGGAGGAACGGAACGCCGTTCATCCATTAAACGGGAATTGATGCGTTTTTCTCCATAATCTCGTAGCCAATCAATGATTTTATCAGCCCGTTTTTTGCTGTTTTCAGTGGATGTAGCCTGGTTTGATGCTACCTTATGGGTTGAGATATTTTTGGAGTTAGAAATAGTGTTATTACTCATTTTTACTTGATTTTTGGTGTTAACATTCCAACTTCCCAAAATATCTAGGGTTCCCTTGAGAAATTGGGCTTGACAAGCGCGGCGTTGAATTTTTCCACTGGCTGTTTTGGGTAAACTTCCCCGTTTTAGGAATAAAATGGCATGGGTGTCTAACTCATGTTCTTCAACCATTGCCCGACGAATTTTAGCAGCGATTTCCTCTGTGTTTAGGGTATCTTTATACCCCCGTTCAATTTCTTGGGTAATCACTAACCGTTCTTCTCCTTCTATTTCCACAGAGAAGGCAGCCCCATTTTCAGGTCGTAAAGCTGGATCGCATCCCTGTACTGTCCATTCAATATCTTGTGGATAATGATTGGTTCCTCGGATGATAATCACATCTTTGATCCGACCACTAATATAAAGTTGGTCTTGATAAATAAAGCCGAAGTCTCCAGTGCGTAGAAAAGGACCTTCTCCTGTGTCTTTAAGATAAGCTTGAAACGTTCCTTCTGTGTCTTCTTGGCGTTGCCAATAACCTCGAGCAACACTAGGATCTTTAACCCAGACTTCCCCCACTTCATAAGCAGAACAGAGGGTTAAAGTATCGGGGTTAACTATTTTGACGGTAATATCCTGCATCAAACGTCCACAACTAGCTACTGTTCTCACTAAACCTGAAGAATTACTATCTGCTTCGACAATACGACGTTTTTCTAATTCTGAGGCTATAAAAGGGGTGGTAATAAAGCTTTCCTCTTGGGGGCTAAAGGAAACTAACAGGGTTGCCTCGGCTAACCCATAGGCAGGACAAAAAGCTTGGTAAGAAAAGCCTACGGGGGCAAAATATTGGGCAAAACGCTCTAATACCTCTGGGTTAATTGGTTCTGCTGCATTCCCTGCTGCTTTCCAATGGCTTAAGTCTAGATTTTCCCGTTGTTTTTCGCTAATGCGACGGACACACTGATCATAAGCAAAGTTAGGGGCTTGACTATGGGTGGCTTTGTAGCGAGAAATTGCTTCTAACCAGCGCAAAGGACGCTTGATAAAGGCTACGGGAGACATTAAATAACAGGGAGTGCCATTATATAAAGGTGCCAATAATCCTTCGACTAAACCATAATCATGAAAATAGGGCATCCAGGTAACGGTGACACTTTCAGCATTATAGTTACAAGAACGTTGTAAGTTATGGCAATGGTAGATGACATTGTAATGGCTGATCATCACCCCTTTCGGTGTGGCAGTTGAGCCTGATGTATATTGGAGATAGGCTAAGGTATCTCCATTGATATCAGGCTTTTGCCAATGTTGAATCAAACTATTGTTAATACTTTCTGTATCTAACCATTTTATGGATTGAAATTCAGGAACTTCCTGTAGATATCCATCGACGATGGAGATAATGTTTTGATTAGAGAGAACTAAAGATGTGTGAGAATCTTTAGCGATCGCTTGTAATCTGGGTAAAGTACGTTTCAAACGACTGGCTTCAGGAGGGGGTGCTGGGATACCAATGACTCCAGCGTATAAACAGCCAAAGAAAGCACATAATAATTCTAATCCTGTTGGATAGAGAATTAAAGCTCTCTCTCCATAACTGTCTAATGATTGTAGGTGAGAGGCGATCGCTTTGGCCCTTTTGTCTAGTTCCTCATAAGTTAACTGTTGCGCTTCAGTTTTACCGTCTTCAAGAAATGTATAGGCGATTTTATTAGGCTGTTCAGTGGCTCTTTGTTGTAATAAATTAATTAAGGTTGTAAGCTGTGACATCATTATTTGCCTTTAAATAGGGAATAAATAGATATATTTACATAACTGGTAAGCTTCAGCAATTAATAATTATTAATTATTCGGTGATAAGTTTAATATTCTCGGTGAATAATTTGTAATTTCATGTTGTCTGAGGGAGCCAACATTGTTCCATGACGAACAGGTTTAACCTCTCCCTCATTGGCGCTGATAAACTCGAACCGAGATAGGATAGTTGCTAAGACAAGCTTTAATTCCATTGGGGCTAAACCTGCACCAATACATAAACGGTTTCCTCCACCAAAGGGAAAATACTCATAAGGAGCATATTGACGGGACAAAAATCGTTCTGGTTGGAAACTATGGGGGTTAGGATAAATATCTTCCCGATGATGCACTAAATAAGTACAAGGAAGTAAAGTAATTCCAGGCTCAAAATTATAATCCATAATTTGCACTGGTGCTGTTAACTTGCGGCCGATAGGAGTTGACACCACAGGATACATTCGCAACACTTCCTGACAAGTTGCAGTCAAATAAGGCAGCTTAGTGATGGCCATCGGCTCAGCATCAGGGGGTAATGAGTTTAACTCTTGGCGAATTTTTTGGCGAATTTCTGGGGTTTGATGAATCCAGTATAATGCCCAACTTAACCCTAAAGCGACTGTATCTACTCCAGCAATATAGAAGGTGAAAATATGATCTTGGATCTCCGCATCACTCAAAGTATCCATTGATACTAACAGGTTGAAAATATCAGTACAATTGGGATCAAAATTTTCTCGTCTTTTGTTGATAGCAGCCGCAATCATTTTTCGGAACAAGGGATGTAACTTTCCAAACCTTGCCCAAGGGCTCCAGGAACCTAAATCTTGGAAAATTTGCGAGCTAAAAAGACCGATAATTTGTTGCTTGAGGGTTACTTCAGATGAGCCAAATACAATATCTAAAATCACCTTTAAGGATAATTCGTGCATAGATAAACGCACAGAAAATGGTTTCTCACTTGTCCATTTATCGGTTATTTGGCGAGTAATTTGACAGATTTTCTCGGCATATATTTTAAGGCGATCAACTTGTAAGGGAGGAACAAGTAACTTACGCTGTTGTTTATGACGTTCTCCATCTTGAACTAAAACAGAATTTTCCCCCATCACATATTTATAGTGTTCATTATATTGATGACACTCAAAGAGCTTAGGAGAGAGGGCAAAAACTTGACGAGCTGCTTCTGGGTTACTGATGACGATAACTGAACCTAAAGATCCTAATTGAACGGTAAAAAATTCTCCGTATTGTTGCAGACAATCCTCCCAAAAATCGATAGGACGATCAATCCACTCCTTACTTTGTAGCATAGGAGAAGTTGAAGGACCTGGTGGAAGAGTAAAGGTTGATGTCATAATTACATATATTTTTTCGGTTGACAATTATATCCCCTCAGTTCGATATCAGGAAATTTTTAAGACGACTTGTCAAAATTAGGGGTCTCAATAGGGAGCATCCCATTTTTGCAGATTAACGATTTTACGATAGCTGAAACCCTCATCGGCTGTTGCTTTGAGAGATTCGCTTACAAAAATGGGATGCTCCCGTCTCAATACTGATTGTCTCCTTAAAAAAAAGCTAATTCTGAACTCTGGTTATGTCCATTAAAACATATCAAGTTAGCCACGATGTAAACGTTAATGTAAACGTTAATGTAAACGTTTCCCACTGACGATATTGACATCATCACTGATTTTACCGTGGCTGATGATATCATCGAACTGGCTGCCAATGGCTTTAACTTACCTGTTGGTCAACTTGATAGCACTCAGTTTACCCTAGGTTCTGCTGCTTCTACCAATGCTCACCGTTTGATTTATGATGACACTAATGGTGACTTACTCTTTGATAGTGATGGCAATGGGTCTGCTACTGCGACTAAGTTTGCTAGTCTCAATCCTAATCTTGCACTGACTCATCAACACTTCGGTGTAGTTTAGTCCACATTTAACTAATAGGAATGAGTCCGTTGAAAGATACCACTTTCGCGGACTCATCCCCATTTTTCCGGTTGTTTGTTGCGTTAAAAAATAAATGTCTAATCTAGAAATATTTAAACGAAAAATTGATACAGCAGAAGATTTACAGTCTGTTGTTAAAACGATGAAAGCGTTAGCTGCGGTTAGTATTCGTCAATATGAAAAAGCAGTAACCTCTTTAGAAACTTATGATCAAACCCTAGAAATGGGGTTACATATTTTGCTAAAACAAGATCCTCAAGTCTTATTAAACCCCAGTAATTATCAAACGGGAAAACAACAATTAGGGGTGGTTGTTTTTGGTTCTGATCAGGGAATGTGCGGTCAATTTAATGAAAGAATTGCTACCTATACTCTTGAAAAAATTGATACTTTAAAGGTTCCTCAAAATAACCTTACCTTGTTAACCATTGGCTTAAGATTAGCAGATCGTTTAGAGAGCTTAGACTATAATAGTGAAGCGATTTTAACAGTTCCTAGTTCCATTGAAGGAATTACTAATACCATTCAAGAAACCGTTTTAATTCTAGAACAGTGGCGACAACAAAAAGGGATTAATAAAATTATTGTCTTTCATAATGACTTTATTTCTGGCTCGACTTATTACCCGCGTTATGTGCAGATTTTTCCCTTAAATTTAGAAAGACTACAAACCCTAAAAAAACAACCCTGGAAGTCTCGACCCTTACCGAATTTTACTATGTCATCGACTCAATTAGCATCTGCTTTATTTAAACAACATTTTTTTGTTTCATTGTACCGTGCTTGTGCTGAATCTTTAGCCAGTGAAAATGCCAGTCGTCTTGCTTCGATGCAGGTAGCAGAAAAAAATATTAAAGAACGATTACTAGAATTAAAAAATGAATTTCAACATCAACGACAAACCAGTATTACTGAAGAATTATTAGATATTGTCTCAGGATTTGAAGCATTAGCTCAAGAAGAAGATAATTAGGATATTTTTTGTATCTTTAGTTGTCGTTCCGAGAAACCAAGCGTTTCATTAACGTAACTTGAGTTCGGGGGTAGGAGTTCGCAATGCGTAATTATACTAAGTCCACTTTAGAAAGTATCATCAACAATATAATCATAAACCTAACAACCATAATAAACAGTAATATATTTGTAATTTTTATTCTTTGAAGCGTTTTTTTTCTGCAAAAAGCGTATAATTTGATACTAAAAATTAGCCTTTATGTCAAGCAATGATGACAATTAGAACAAACGCGCTACGAGAGAATGGGGTTTCCAGAAACGTACTACAAATTTTTTATTTTTTGTGCTATTCTAAAAGAGAATGCCTATCTTGTGCGTAATTTTATTAATGTGCTAACCACAATGCGTAGTTGAGATAAGAAGGAAAAGAAAAATCAATATGAAGTCTAAACATAATAACCAAGTGAATCAAGGTAAAGTCTTAGCAGTGCGAGGGAGCGTTGTTGATATTTATTTTCCTGAAGAATTACCTAAAATTCATACCGTTTTAACCACAGGAGATGAGGATAAAATTATCATAGAAGTGATGACTTATTTAGATAAAGAAACGGTCCGAGGGTTAGCTTTAAAACCCACCCAAGGATTGAATAGGGGCGCTATTGTCAAAGATACCAAACACACCTTAGAAGTACCGATAACTCAAGAGTTATTAGGAAGAATGTTGAATGTATTTGGAGAAACAATTGACCGAAAAGAAGCCATAAAAAATGCGCCTTTAAAGTCCATCCATTCTTTACCCATTCCCCTCGCAGAAAGAGCAACAAAAACAGAAATTTTCCAAACAGGAATTAAAGTGATTGACTTATTATCTCCCTTAGAAAAAGGTGGAAAAGCTGGATTATTTGGGGGTGCAGGAGTGGGAAAAACGGTGTTAATTAGTGAATTAATTAATAATATGGTTAGTCGGTATCAAGGGGTTAGTATTTTTTGCGGAATAGGCGAGCGATCGCGGGAAGGGGAAGAACTTTATCGAGAGATGAAAGAAGCAGGAGTTCTTGATAATACTGTGATGGTTTTTGGACAGATGAATGAACCACCAGGGGTACGTTTTCGGGTTGGTCATGTGGCGTTAACTATTGCTGAATATTTTCGGGATCAAGCTCATCAAGATGTGCTATTAATGATTGATAATGTCTTTCGCTTTATTCAAGCCGGATCGGAGGTTTCAGGGTTAATGGGTAACCTACCTTCAAGAGTGGGTTATCAGCCAACTTTAAGCACAGAATTAGCAGAATTAGAAGAGAGAATTTGTAATACTTATTATAACTCTATTACTTCGGTACAAGCGGTTTATGTCCCCGCAGATGACTTTACTGATCCGGCTGCTGTGCATACATTTTCCCACCTCTCTGCCTCCATAGTTTTATCTCGAAAACGGGTAAGCGAAGGGTTATATCCTGCCGTTGATCCCTTACAGTCAGGATCAAAAATATTGACCCCACAAGTGGTGGGTGATCGCCATTATAAAATTGCTCAAGCAGTCCGTCAAACTTTAGCTAATTATGAAGATTTAAAAGATATTATTGCTATGTTGGGATTAGAAGAATTAGCGCAAAGTGAACAGAATATTGTTTATCGTGCAAGACGCTTAGAACGATTTCTCACACAGCCATTTTTTACCACAGAACAGTTTACAGGAATGGCCGGAAAAACAGTAGATTTAGAGCAAACTTTAGAGGGTTGTGAGCGAATTCTTAACGATGAATTTAGTAAATATCCAGAAAACTCTCTCTATATGATTGGTAATATTAATGAAGCCATTAGTAAATCCAAACATCAATAAAGTATCTTTAGGTCGTGTGACGTTCTCCCGCCGTTAACCGCTTAGGCGGTATAACGGGGGCTTCTAAAAGAGAGATAGCTGAACATACTCTTTTTCAGAAGTTTCCTGCTTCACAGGCTGTCCACTGACGAAGCCTCCACAGGCAGACGGGATGAGACCCACCCCGTGTATTTGCCATCCCTTTTTTATAATATTAACTGCGGCGTTTTCATCCCTATCCATCTTCAAATTACATTGAGGACATTCATGTAATCTAACTGATAGTGTTTTCGGGACTTTATGACCACAGTTTGAGCAATTTACTGTCGTTCCATGAGGACTAACTTTAACAAACCAGACACCGCGTTTTACCGCCACTGCTTCTAGTTTTGTCAAAAAATTTCCCCAAGCGACATCTAAAATACTCTTCGCTAATTTAGTTCTAGCTAATCCCTTGCTGTTTAAGTCTTCACACTCAATAAAATCATTATTATTTACCAGCCAATGTGCTATTTTATAGTGCCAATCTTTTCGATATCTAGCAATCTTTTGATGAGTTAAAGCTATTCTTTTTTGTTGCAAATCAATAGTTTTCAGAAAAGATTTTTCAGATCATTTAACTCAATTTTATGGACAAAAACCTGTGTTCTGGACTGGTTCTTATTTTATTGCTACTTGCGGCGGTGTAACAATTGAACAACTTAAACAATATGTTGAAAAACAACAATCTCCTGTTTAAAAGGATGCTACGCAGTTTATTTGTTGGTCGGTAATTCTCGAGTGGCTGTCTGTCGAGGTCTCCTCGACAGTTTATACGCCACGTCTCCCGTTATACGAACGTTAACGGGAGACCCCTTACCGACATTAAAGTTGGATAACAAAAGGTTAAGTTTTGTTAATTTTTCTGACGGATTTGCCAGAAGCTCTTAAAATTTGAACAGCCTGCTTATGCGCTTTAATGCTTTAATTTTACTAATTCTTCTAAAGACGCTAATAGTTTGACTTCAACTGAAAGGATTTCATTTTGACGGTTAAGAATAAATATCCAGGCTACATTGAAGTAAATAAGGAGGTTGTGACTTTACCTTTGATTTTAGCTTGAATGTGGCCTGTTTCTGTGGTTTCTAGGGTTTCTTGAAGGAGAGACAGTTTCATCCCCTTAGCTTCTTGTTGTAAATAAGTGGCGATCGCTTCTCGTCCCTTTATAGGGGACTCAAAGGGAGGTGTTAGGGTTCCGTCGATAGCGAATAACTTGGCTGTTGCTGGAAAATTTTCTTCATTTAAGGTTTCAAAATATTGTGAAATAATGGGTTCCGTGAGATTAAGAGGAGTTACTTCTTGCGGTGATCCGATCATACTTATGTCAAAATAGTTGAGAAAGCTTCATTGTAGCAAAAACACTTAAACCTATAGTAACATAGCCGTTTGGACTATCATAAATAGTAAAAAAACAGAAAAAACCATGAATAATCAAGACTTATATAATACCCTAATGCGACTTGATGGAAAAGGTTATAAAGCCTATAAAGATATTAAAGGCAGATATCAATTTTCTAAATTTAACTTGATTTTTGAACACATTCAAGGTGATCCCTTTGCTTCCCCTAGTAAACTGATTATAAAAATCCCCCATACTGTTGCTAAATTCCCCAATGAGTTTTATAAAAATGAAAGTCGAAAAATTGCTTTAGAAGACTATTTAATTCGTCAATTTAGTCAGGTATGTCAACAAATCAGTCATCATAGAGGAAGTGGCAAAAGTGGGAAAATTAGTATTATTAAAATTGGTCAAGAAATCTTAAAACGAACAGCAGCAAATATTAATAAAAATGATATAGAAATAAGATTTTCTGTCGGACTTCCTGCAAGGGGACGCACGATTTTAGGTCATCAAGCAGCGCAAATGTTATGTGAAGATATTCCTGATATTGTTGAGCAATCATTACTATTTGAAGCCTTAGACTCTCAGTCCATTCAACACCAAGTTGAAACCGCCGAAGATGCAGACTGGATACGTCAAAATCTTTCTAACTATAACTTAGTTGCTTTTATCGCTAATGGGTCTATTTTACCCCGTAAAAGTGGAGTTGATCCTAGTCCTTTAGACATAGATGCTATTCCATTTCAAGCCCCACAATCATTAGAAATAACCTTAGAAACTCCCAATAAAGGATTAATCAAAGGGTTAGGGATTCCTAAAGGAATAACTTTAATTGTTGGGGGAGGATATCATGGAAAATCCACCTTATTAAAAGCAATAGAATTAGGAATTTATAATCATATCCCTGGAGATGGGAGGGAATTTGTGATTAGTGATTCTTCGGCGGTCAAAATTCGTGCAGAAGATGGGAGAAGTATTATAGGGGTTGATATTTCTCCTTTTATTAATCAATTGCCACAACAACGATCAACCCATAATTTCACCACAACAAATGCAAGTGGAAGTACCTCCCAAGCAGCGAATATTATTGAAGCATTAGAAGCAGGAACTCAAGTGTTATTAGTGGATGAAGATACTGCAGCAACCAACTTTATGATTCGCGATCGCAGAATGCAACAATTAATTACCAAAAATAAAGAACCCATCACCCCATTTATCGATAAAATTAAACAATTATACAGAGATTATGCTGTATCAACCATCTTAGTAATAGGGGGAAGTGGAGACTATTTTGATGTTGCGGATCAAGTGATTGCAATGGATAATTTTCAACCCTATAATGTCACTGAAAAAGCCAAAAAAATCGCTCAAGAAAATCCCAATGAACGTATTATTGAAGGAGGCGATCAATTTGGTAAGATAACCCAGAGAATACCCTTATCTAGCAGTATTGATCCCAGTCGAGGAAAACGAGACGTTAAAGTTAAAGTTCGAGACGTGGATCAAGTTGTTTTTGGAACAGAAGATATAGATTTAACAGCTATTGAACAATTAATTGAACCCGGACAGTTACGAGCAATTTCTGCTGCTATTATTTACGCTAAACAACATTACATGAATCATCAAAATAGCTTGCCTCATATTTTAGATAAAGTGATGGAAGATATTAATAATGAAGGGTTGGATATTTTAAGTAACTTTCCTCAAGGGGATTTTGTTTTATTTCGTCGTTTTGAATTAGCTGCTGCACTTAATCGTTTGCGATCGCTAAAAGTTCAATAATAAAACTTTCTCACAACCGACGACTAATTACTATAGAATAATTGAGGGTCATGATGGCAAGCATTGTCTCTCAATCGTCCAAGTCTATCAATATCGAGTATGCAGGGTTTACTAAAACGCTTCTGGCAGTGGATACAACAATTTTTTGCTCAAGCATTTGGTTCATCTTCCCCCTTGGGAGGAGATGGCAAAAACGCCTTGACACAACCCCTCAGTGACACAGATTATGAATTTTTGTTTAGTCAACTCCTAGATGGAGTCGCCCACGGATGGCACGAAGGACGCATTCTTAAGTATTTTGAAGATTTAGGGGAGCGAGGTAAAGCTAAATTATGGGTGGCGTGGTTGGAGCGGTTTGGAGAAAAAGCCCTCTCTTCGGCAGCCCCTAACTTACAACTGGCAGCGAGAATGATGCGCTTAGGGGAGTTAGCCCAGTCTTTCCAAAAGATAGAACCCATCGGACAAGCAGCCTACGATATCGGCAGAAAACTCTACACCCGAGAAGCCGATAGTGCGGTGTGGGAATATGTTGGTCCAGATACGAAAGTAACCGACGTGATGCAAACGGAAATTAAGCCCCCTACCTTAGAAGAAAGTTTAGGGCAAAATCCCCCTCCACCCCCATCTCAACCCCCTCAAACTGAAACCATTAGCATTGAAGAATTAACCGCCAGATTACAACAAGATGCAGAACTGGCAAGTCACCTCTCTCAACAATTAGGTATCGAGTCAACTGATCCTCAAACCCTAGTAGATACTTTAATTAGTCAATTTGAAGCCCAACAACCCCCAGATACGCCTCAACCGTCTCCTGAAACAGTGGAAACCTATTTTAATCAAGGGGTTGAACAAGCCAACTTAGGCGACTTAGACGCTGCGATCGCCCTCTGGGATCAAGCCTTGGCCATCGATCCCAATTTTGCCCCTGCTTGGCATAACCGAGGCAGTGCCTTAGGAACCATCGGACAAACGGAAGAAGCGATCGCCAGTTTTGATCAGGCGTTAGCGTTAAATGCTCAAGATATAGAAGCCCTCAACGCGAAAGGGCAAGTCCTCTATAGTTTACAGCAATGGCCAGAAGCGATCGCCTGTTGGGATCAAGTCCTCACCATTCAACCCAACTATTACCAAGCTTGGTACAATCGAGGAAGTGCGTTAGAACTGATGGAAAAACCGTCAGAAGCCATTGAAAGCTATCAAAAAGCCCTGGAAATTGAGCCCACCTTTGAACTAGCCCAAAACCGCTTACAAGCATTATCCCAAGAATAACGGCTCCCCCTCTCCCCACACCTACCTTACTTCCCAAAAATCATGCCCTCTCAACTTCGAGTTTACGTTCCGGATCATCCTTTAATAAAACATTGGTTAGGCGTTGCCCGTGATGTCAATACGCCAGGGGTGCTATTTAAAACGGCCATGAGCGAGTTAGGGCGTTGGTTAACCTACGAAGCCACCCGTTACTGGTTTCCTACCCTAGAAGCTACCATTAACACCCCTTTAGCCCCTTGTCAGGCTACCCTGATCAATCCTGAAGTCCCCATTGCGGTTATTCCTATTTTACGGGCGGGACTTGCCCTCATCGATGGGGCGCAAACCTTACTCCCCTTAGCCTCTATTTATCATCTGGGTTTAGTCAGGGATGAGGAAACCTTAGAAAATAGCTGTTATCTTAATAAATTACCCGAAAAATTTGCTCCCAAGACCCAAATTATTATCCTAGAACCCATGCTGGCCACTGGGGGATCGATTATGACGGCACTCAAAGAAATTGCTCAACGGGAGGCTGATATGAGTTTAGTCCGTATTATTTCTGTGGTGGCTGCGCCCCCTGCTTTGCAACAATTAAATACACATTATCCGGATTTGAACGTCTATACCGCTATGATTGATGAAGGGATTAATGACCAAGGTTACATTGTTCCTGGTTTGGGGGATGCCGGCGATCGCGCTTTTGGAACCTAGTTTTTAATTAACATTAATCCTCAAAAAAAATTACTAATAATTAATTATTCAGGTCAATTCTTATGAGTCAACGAGATGGATTTACAGGCGGATTTTTAACCGGAACAATTGTCGGTGGCATTGTCGGGGGAATCATCGGAGCAGTGGTTGCGTCTCGTCTTGATAATGATGAAGAAGACAATCAATCCTCATTATTTCAATCAGATAAACGAGAAAAATTGAGTGCCGAAGAAAGTATCGAAATGGCCCGCCATCGCTTAGAAGATAAAATTGCTCAACTCAATCACGCTATTGATGATGTTCGTCAACAACTCGGTCCAGTGGAAAAGCACTCTATGGAGTCGGAAGCTTCATCAGATTAGTAATTGAATCTAATAATAATTGCTAATTTTCATCAAAACTTAATCTGGGTTATCAATTTGTCAACAATTGATGACCCAGTTTTTATTATCTGTAAATTAGCCTCAAAAAACCATTTAAAAGCTATTTAAGGTCTTTTTTCAGATCCGCCTTTTCACCCCAAAGAAAAAATTTCACGACAATTATTAACAATTATTTTCAATAGTGCTACAATACGTCAGGCGAATAATAAGAATTGATTCTAGTAACCGTGAGTAAATTATCAAGACGATTATTTTTAAGTGGCAGTACAGCCTTAACCGTTGTGGGAGTCAGTCAACTGATGACCAGTTGCGGTAATAACAACAACAGCAGCAATGCTCCTGATAATAGTTCCAGTTCCCCTGCAACGGAAGCAACAGGAGAAGTGAACCTCTATTCTTCTCGTCACTACAACACAGACACGGAGTTATATGAAGGGTTTACCCAAGAAACCGGCATTAAAGTGAATCTGGTGGAAGGCAGTGCTGATGAACTCATTGAACGGATAAAAAGCGAAGGGGATAACACCCAAGCGGATATTTTAATGACGGTGGATGTGGCCAGGTTATGGCGGGCCGAAGAAGCGGGAATTTTTGCCCCTACCACCTCTGCTGTGTTAGAAGAGAGAATTCCTGCATCCCTGCGTAACCCAGATGGTTTATGGTTTGGCTTCACCAAACGGGCCAGGGTGATCATGTATAACCAAGATAAGGTGAACCCTGACGAATTATCCACCTACGAAGACTTAGCTGACCCCAAATGGAAGGGAAGGATTATTATTCGCCCCTCCAGTAACATTTATAATCAATCTTTGGTAGCCTCTTTAATTGAAGCCCACGGAGAAGAGAAAACCGAAGAGTGGGTAAAAGGGTTTGTTGCCAACTTTGCTAGGGAACCCCAAAGTAATGATACGGGACAGATCAAAGATGTAGCTGCAGGAGTTGGGGATATTACCCTGGCTAATACTTATTATCTAGCACGGATGGCTAAAGAGGATGACCCGGCTATGAAAGAAGTGGTAGAAAAGGTTAAAATCTTTTTCCCTAACCAAGATGGCCGAGGAACCCATGTGAATATTAGTGGTGCCGGTGTAGTCCAAAATGCCCCTAATGCTGAAAATGCTGTTAAATTCTTGGAGTATTTAAGCACCGATACCGCACAAGAATTTTTTGCTAAAGGTAACAACGAATATCCTGTGGTAGAAGGAGTAGCGGTTGACTCGGTATTAGACAGTTTTGGTTCTTTTAAGGCAGATGATACCAATATCGCTGCGTTTGGTCCCAATTTAGCTACTGCCGTCCAGGTGATGAACCGAGGGGGGTGGAAGTAAGTTGAGTGTGGGGAGTGTGGGGAGTCATAAGGTGACGGGGTGACGGGGTGATGGGGTGATGGGGTGACACGAGGAATATATATCAATCACTTCTCCCAGTCCCCTAGTCTCCCAGTCCCCCAGTCTCCCCCTGCCTCCTCTGTACCCTCTCAAATATAACTAAGTATAATGATAATCATTATCAATTTTTGACTGGTGTGAGGAATGGCATGACCAACCGCTTTTTTTTATTGAATCCTATAATCCTAGTGTTAGGAATGATTTTGTTTTCTACATCTTCAACCCAAGCTTTACCTACTCAAGACTTGTCCTCAAGAGAGTCTCGTGATGGTTTTCTGCCTCGTCAGGGAACGGTGTCCCTAGAAAAAGAAGAAACATCACCCTTGCCTCAGTTACCCAAAATTGATCGGGACTTTAACTTAAGACAGTCCCGTGATGGTTTTTTAAACCCAGCCAGTCGTAAGCAGGGTTCTCTGTCTCAAGTTACCAGTGTTTCTGAGTTACAAGACATTTCTCCTACAGAATGGGCTTACGAAGCCTTACGGGGACTCGTCGAACGCTATGGCTGTATTGTGGGCTATCCAGACCGTACCTTTCGCGGAAACCGAGCCTTATCCCGTTACGAATTCGCTGCCGGGTTAAATGCTTGTCTAAATACTATAGAACGATTAATCCAGGAAAATGTTGCCGTTTTACGGGAAGATATTGAGAAATTGAAACGGTTAGCTCAAGAGTTTGAACAAGAGTTAATGGCTTTGGATGCACGGATAGATAACTTGGAGTCTCGGGTATCTTATCTTGAAGATCATCAGTTTTCCACCACCACTAAGTTAACTGGGGAGTTTGTGGTGGGTTTAACCGGCATTACCAGTGGGGAAAGAAACGGGGGAACGGAAGAAATTAACAAAACCACCAATTTTGGTTACAGGGGACGGTTAGAACTGAATACTACGTTTGATGGCAATGATCTTCTCTATACCCGTCTCGCAACTGGCACTGTACCCGCCTATTCTGACATCACAGGGACGTTTGAAGGAGAATTAGGCTTTTCGCAACCTGATGGCAGTGATCTCGCCATAGAATTGATTATTTACGAGTTTGATCTGGCGGAAAATATCAGGATGTTTGTGGAACCGGTTGGGGGTGCCTTCGATGACTTTGTACCCACAGTTAACTTTTTAGACGGTGATGGGGCATCTGGGGCTGTTTCTGCCTTTGGTACTCGTAATCCTCTCTATTATATGGCTGAAGGTCCAGGAATTGGCTTTCAAGGACGTTTATTTGAGGTGTTTGAATGGAGTGGGGGTTATTTGGCTACGGATGGGAATGATCCGGCGTTGGGTGCAGGGATGTTTAATGGTCCTTATGGGGTCATTGGACAGTTTGCTTATGAACCCAGTGATAGGCTAAAAGTAGCGTTTACCTATGTTCATGGTTACAATAATTTGGACTCGGGAACAGGAACCCGTCGCTCCAATTTTCAAACGTTTATCGAAGAAGAATTTGAGGAGTTTGAAGCTGCTGTTAATACGGTTAATAATTCCTATGGCATGGAATTTACTTGGCGTATTTGGGATAAGTTTGTGTTAGGAGGTTGGGGCGGTTTTACTAGCACGAGAACCCTCGGTGCTATCGATATTGGTGAAGACTTTGATGTGATTCAACGGGGTAAATTAGATATTTGGAATTGGGCGGTAACCTTAGCTTTTCCTGATGCGTTTAAAGAGGGAGATACGGGGGCGATTATTGTCGGGATGGAACCTTGGGTTTCTAAGGCTGATATTAATTTACCTGATAATTTAAGACGAACAGATCGAGACAGTTCTTTTCATATTGAGGCAATTTATCAATATCCCCTTAACGATAATATTGCCATCACTCCTGGCATTATTATCATTACAGAACCAGATTTTGATGACAGAAACGAAGCTTTAGTTATCGGTACTATTCGTACGACTTTTACGTTTTAAAGGGTGAGGAGGATAGTTGATTATGAATTCTTCTTAATTTAGTTTTTTCAATAACTTCTCAAGGGATAATCTATCGATTGTCTCTTGAGAAAATACAGTTTATCAGGAAAGAACATGAAACAAATTGTGAAAACTTACTTAAGAGAACTACCCATAGGAGCCATAGGTTATATCGTAGGATATGACAAAATTTTTAGTGGGTATCAAGGTAAATTATTGTCAATGGGATTAACCCCAGGAACCCAATTTATTGTCATTCGTCAAGCTTCCAAAATTTGGCCAATCATTTTAGAAGTTAGGGGAAATTTAATTAAATTAACTCAACCTGAAGCGGATGCTTTATGTATCGAAGAAGATGAATAATTATGTCACAAGTTTCACCTAATCTACCGTTTAATAATTGGAGTCGTCGTCAAATTTTACAAGGATCATTAACCTTGTTAGGATTGGGTTTAGCAGGAGGAACCATAGGATTAAGACATCTATTATCTCAAGTTAATTCGACGGTTAAAATTCCTGAAATTAAACTCGATCAAAATCCAATGTTAGATAATCCGTTTAACCCCATGACCATTCTCAGAGAGTTTGATTATGGCACAGTTAAACAGGAAAATGGACGACTAATCAGAGAATTTGAAGTAACAGCAAAAAGTAGTTTACTTCATTTGAATAGTACCCTAAATTTTATTACTTGGAATCTTAATGATCGGGTACCTGGTCCAACTTTAAGAGCAAAAGAAGGAGAGATAGTTCGCATTATTTTTCATAACGAAGATGGCCATTCCCATACCCTACATTTTCATGGGACTCATCCATCAGAAATGGACGGCGTAAAACCCATTCGTCACGGTAAAACGGCTATCTATGAATTTGAAGCAAAACCTTTTGGTGTGCATCTTTATCATTGTCATGTTGCCCCAGTAACTCGTCATATTAGTAAGGGGTTATATGGGATGTTTATTGTTGATCCTCCTTCCCCTCGTCCCCCTGCAGATGAAATGGTTATGGTATTAGGAGGATACGATATTAATAACCAGCAAAAAAATGATGTTTATGCGTTCAATGGAATTCCTAACTATTATCGAGATCATCCTATTCCTATCTATCAAAATCAGTTAATTCGACTCTATATTTTGAATATGATCGAGTTTGACCCGGTGGCAACGTTTCATATTCATGGCAATATGTTTAAAGTGTATCGAACTGGGAGAACTTTAACCCCCGATGAAGAAACAGATATGATTACAATGGGGACAGCAGAACGTCATATTTTAGAATTTTCTTATCAGTATCCTGGAGAATTTATGTTTCATCCTCATCAAGATATCATAGCTGAATATGGATGTTTAGGAAAATTTAATGTTATTGAAATTTAAGTTATATATAATTAAAATACTTAAGTAGTTTTTATCATAAACAAGGAGACAAAATGAAACAAATTAGTTATTTATCTTCTCTTCTTTTAGTGCCTTTTGTTATTACTGTAACGGGTTGTACTACTCCAGAAGTAGCACAAACTGAGCAAACAGAAGTAGTAGAAACTGATCATAATCATAGTCATGAAGATCACGCAGATCATGAATATTTAACCAGTTTAGGGTTAATGAAAGGCCATTTAATGGTAGCAAAACAATTAATTGAACAGGGAAAATATGAAGAAGCAGAACCCCATGTCGGCCATCCTGTAGAAGAATTATATGGTGATATTGAACCCCAACTAAGTAAACGGAATGTGACTGATTTTAAAACCACTTTAAACCAGTTTCATGATGGGATTAAAACCAACCCCAAATCTGATAAAATGAAGGGGTTATATGATAGTTCAATGATGGCTATTGATGAAGCGATCGCAGCAGTCCCCGAAGAAAAATTACAATCTCCTGAAACCGTTTTACCCGTCATTAATGGACTATTAAAAACAGCCAATGCAGAATATAAAGCAGCGATCGCTAATAATAAGTTTGTGGAATTAATCGAATATCAAGACTCGATGGGGTTTGTCGTCTATGCAGAAGAACTGTATCAACCCATTGCTACAACCATGAGTGAAAACTATCCTGAAAAACACAAAGTCATTACTACAACATTAGCAGAATTAAAAACAGCTTGGCCTTCCGTAAATGCACCCGAAACTCCAGTTATGTCCCCTGAAAAAGTGGATGAATTAGTGACAAAAATCCAAGAAAATAGTACACTATAATCGAATTTAGGATAGTCTGTTGACCTAACCGCAGTTGGTCGATAGAGCTTATGAATACATCATAAGCTCTATCAAGTAAAAATACTTAATTTGTCATTGCGAGGGGTAATACAAACAGTTAACTTTAATTTAGCTAAAAATCCCCCGAAGCAATCTACCATAAACATGGAGATTGCTTCATGATCGTACAATGACTAGAGTCTTTAGCTACGAAGGGTAACCTCAAACTGTTTAACCAAAGATTGACGAATCTTATCATGAACCGGTTCAACATCTTCATCGGTTAAAGTGCGATCGCCGGCACGATAGGCTAAACTAAAGGCTAAACTTCGTTGTCCATCGGGGACGTTTTTCCCTTGATAATCATCGAATAATTCTACCCCGGTTAAGAGTTTCCCTCCTGCTTTAGTCATAGTTTGGGTTAACTCAGCAACGGAAACCTCTAACGCAGCAAAAAAGGCCAAATCTCTCTCCACCGCAGGATAGGAAGAATAGGTTTCAAAATGGGGGGTTAATAAGCTATCTTGGTTAAGCACTTTCGATAAACAACGAAAATCTAACTCGAACCCATACACTGCATCCATCAAATCTTTCTCTTGTCGCAGTTGGGGGTGAATTTGCCCAAAAATACCCAATCTTTCCCCATTTAACCATAACGAAGCTGTTCTACCAGGATGTAACCGTTCGTCTTGGCTATCGGGTTGATATTCTACGGATACCCCTAACCGTTCAAAAACGCTATCTAGGATACCTTTAGCCTCATACCAAGTCATGGGGTTAGGTTTACCGCTTCGGGTCCAACGACCTTGGGGTAATAAATCCCCCCCCATGATACCAGCGATATTATCCCATTCTGCCCTTTCGCCGTCAATCTTGCGGAAAATACGCCCGATTTCAAAGCCGTTTAACGCGCCGTTTCCTTGGGACTGGTTATAGGCAAACGCATCGATAATACCGTCTAAAAGATTGGTTCTCAGGGCCGAATATTCAGCAAATAAGGGGTTACTGATGACAACATCTGCTTTTTCGGGTTTAACCAGGGAATATTGCACTAATTCTGTTAACCCCACCCCTCGGAATACTTCTCTGACCTTACGTTGGGTTTGATATTCAACAGACAGTCCCCCCGCTTCCGTTTTGTCGGGGAGTTCATCACAAAAGCGATCGTAACCGTAGAGACGGGCCACTTCTTCGATGAGGTCAATTTCTCGTTCTAAGTCCCGATAACGGTAGGAAGGAACGGTGACAGACCAAACGATATTTTCTCCTGTAATGGGGGTTAAATGACAGCCTAAGTCCTTTAAAATGCGTTCCACATCTTCTGCTGCAATGTTGGTCTTTTGTCCGTCTTTTTCCACCGGTCCTAAAACATGATGGATGCGATCTAAACGTAACTCAATGGACTGATCGGATCGATCTGGACGATGATCAGCCATTTGTTGAGTGACAGGGGTTCCTCCTGCTAACTCTGTAATTAATGCGATCGCCCGTTGACAAGCGAGTTCTAACTCAGAGTAATTAATTCCCCGTTCGTATCTGGCCGATGCTTCGCTGCGTAAACTTTGACTGCGAGAGGAACGACGGATGGTGACTTGTTCAAATAACGCTGCTTCTAAAAGGATGTTTTGTGTCTCCTCAGCGACTTCCGTTTCTTCTCCTCCCATGACACCAGCAAGGGCCACAGGGGTATCATTAGCAGTAATGAGTAAATTAACCGAGTTTAGCTTTCTTTCTTGGCCATCCAGGGTTTTAAGGGTTTCTGCTTCTCTGGCAAAGCGTACCCCAACGGTTAAATGATCTTTATTTCCTGCGACGGTTTCTAACTTCTGGAGATCAAACGCATGAAGGGGTTGACCCCATTCTAATAACACTAAGTTGGTAATATCGACCACGTTGTTAATGGGACGAACCCCGGCCGCTTCTAACCGTTGTTTTAACCAGTCAGGTGAGGGGGCAACTTTTACCCCTTGGATCACCGTTCCGATGTAGGTCGGACAAGCATTCCCATCCCTTACTTCGACGGTTAAAGGATAGCTTTGCTGATCTGATAAAGCGGTTTGAGGAGGTTGGGGAAGGTTTAACTCGCCTCCTGTCAACGCCGACACTTCCCTGGCCACGCCGATCATACTCATGGCATCGGCCCGGTTGGCAGTGGGGGTGATATCTAAAATAACATCGTCTAATCCTAAAAAGGGACGGGCATCGGCCCCTAATTGTAGGTTATCTTCTGCAAAAATGTGGATTCCGGCTGATTCTTTGGTCAGTCCTACTTCGGCTAAAGAACAGATCATCCCTGCTGACTTCACCCCTCGTAGTTTTGCCGATTTAATTTTGAGGTCAATTTTGGGTAGATAGGTTCCCAGTGTAGCCACAGGAACGTAAATATCGGCTTTGGCGTTGGGGGCCCCACAAACGATGGTAGAGGGGGTTTCTTGCCCAATATCCACTTGACAGACGCTTAATTTATCGGCGTTGGGGTGAGGTTGACGGTCTATAATTTTACCGATCACAACCCCATCGGCCCATTGACGACGATCTTCAATTTCATCTACTTCTAAGCCGGCAATGGTCAAAAGATCAGCTAAGGCTTCGGGGGTTAAACTGACGTTAACGAGTTCCCGCAGCCAGTTAACGGAAATTTTCATAGTATTTTTGTATGGTGCGATCGGTGGCCAGATTCTAGTTTACAAGATTCTGCTTGTTCCCTGTACTGAACTTTGTAGTTAAATAAGGAACCCATAGGTACATTTATCCTATGGGTTAAACTTTTATTAATTATAACTGATGTTAGGTTAATTCATTAACCAACTCGTTAAAGAGTAACCTGACTGCTATAACTCTAAACCCTAAAACCCTAACTCCGAACTTATATTATGTTACCTTCAGATTTATTGATGTATCGTTATAGTGGAGACACCATTGTACCAAAACGGTTACCTTTAAATGATAGCACAATTAATTTAGCGGCTGAACAAATTGATTGTTTTTTAAACTGTGTTGATCAAACCCAAAAACAGTTAAATGAAAAGTTAGCAGAATTAGAAGGAGACAACCCTAATTATCGGGTAAAAAGAGGATTAGCCCACTTATTAAAAAATCATTTTTCCACCTTTGAAATTGTTAGTCCTCTAGAACCTAAAGAATTAAGACAAAAAGTGTTTAGTTGTTCTGCCGAATCGTTACCTATTCCTCAAAATCGACCGAAATTACTTGAAAAAGTAGCCAGTTTACTAACAGAAGAATTACAAAGGGAAGTATTAGCTAGTGAAATAGAAAGGGGGTTATATGCAGACTTACAAGAAAACAGAATCTTAACCAGTTTTGAACCACCGGAACCAGAAACCTTAATCCATCGTTATAATTTATCGCAAATTCAAGGAGTTTTTTATCGTTCTAACTATATTGTAATTAATGCCCATCGAAATGATCCAGGAGAATATAAGCTACTATTTCGTTATTTAAAATTGTTTCAATTGATGGCATATATTGAAGGAGATGCTGACACAGGGTTTACGATTACTATTGATGGTCCCACCAGTTTATTTAAACCTAGTACCCGTTACGGTTTATCCTTAGCAAAGATGATTCCTGCATTACTTCATGTGAGTAAATGGAATCTAAAAACTAAGTTACAAACCAAAGATTCTTATACAGGAGGTATCAAAACCAGTTACTTTAATTTAGACGATCATTGTGGGTTAGTCACTCATTATTCTAGGGGAAAAACCTACGATAGTATGTTAGAGGAATCTTTTGCTAAACGATGGGAAAAGTTAAAAACCGACTGGAAATTAGAGAGAGAAGTTGACTTAATTCCTATTCCTGGGAGTGTGATGATACCTGATTTTAGATTAGTACATCCTGATGGCAAAGATTTTTTATTAGAAATTGTCGGTTACTGGCGACCTGACTATTTGAGAAAAAAGTTTTATCAAGTGCAAAATGCTGATAACGATAACATAATTTTAGCCATTTCTGAACGGTTAAACTTAGATAAAGCAGGGGTCGACTTTAATGAAACGCCAGCAAAAGTTATCTGGTTTAAAGATAAGTTGAATCCTAAAGCTGTTTTGTCTTTATTGGAAGATAATTGCTCTTAGAGACTGATCCTAAAATAAACATTAAACCTTTGCGTAGGGTGGGTTAGGCGATGATTAAGAGTTAATAGTATTTTTGATAAGCCAACTCGCCGTAACCCACCAGATAGAAGACTTTTATTGATTTTAATATTTACTTTACAAACAGTCTCTTAGAACAGGGAACAATGCTTATTTTAAGAAGCTATAGCAATCAGGAATGATATATGAGAACCCATGAGGACATAATAATATTATGTCCCTACCAATAAGCTTTTGTAGAGATTTAACAGTGTTAAATCCTCTTGGTCATTTTCTCACAACTTAAACCTGATTGCTATAGTTGACGAATTGACAGAAAGATAAGTATGATAAACTAAAAAAACAATTAATAGAATAAATCTAGCTTTGACCATCGTCTATGTCCTAATGAATAGCTTGATCGATTATGAAACCTGTTGATTTTTTGCTGATTATTCATCCTGCATTAGCGATTATTTTTGTTTTTCCTTTGATTGGTATTGTTTCTTATTATTCCTGGCAAACCCGTCAAAGACGCTTAACTACCTCTAATAATAATAAAAGTAAAATTCCTCCTATTGTCGGACGAGAACACGTTAAAATAGGGCGTTGGTTATCAAGCGTCGTCGTAGCTGTCACTTTATTTGGACTTGCTTACCCCATTGGAGAAAATATAATTAAAAACCAAATGTGGTCTGGTAATTTTTTACAATTTATTTTCCTTATTTTAATGTTTGTTTTAACGGCTGTTTCTTTAAGTATACTTCATGTTGCTAGACAAAAACATTGGCGAGGAATTTTTGCCACTTTAACAGGGATGGGTGTTGTCGTGTTAGGGTGTCAAGATGGAGTCTTTCGTCGTACCAATGAGTGGTATATCTCGCATTATTATTATGGAATTATTGCAGCGTTATTAATGATTTTTTCCTTAGCTATTGTTGAAGATATTTATCAAGATAGGTCTAATCGTTGGCGAAATCTTCACATTATCCTTAACTGTTTCGCTTTATTATTATTTATGGGACAGGGTATAACAGGAACGAGGGATTTATTAGAAATTGGAAAATATAAATTAGGGGGTTAAGTTAGAGGTCAAGTTATTAGCGTGAAGTACCCCAACTCATTGCAAAGCAATATAGTTGGGGTTTTCTTCCTTCAAGAACTATGGCGCTTGATACACTGAATTTCAACAGTTTGCTTAGGCGTATATTTCCGTTCTTTCAACGGTATTTTTAGCTCGCAAAAATAAAGGATTTACACCAAACCAAAGTTGTTGTAATGATCTAAAGCAGTATGAATTGATTCTCCAGAAGGTAAACCTGTGTTATTTTCAGCAGAACCTGACCAGTCTAGGGATTTAGATTGAACCCCGTAAATGTTAGCTCCTAACACTAAATTACCATCCCCTAGTCCATCATTATTTTCATCCATAGTATGAGATTGTAGCCAATCAATTCCATCTTGAATGTCGTCAATGGGGGAAGGGGTTCCCGCAAGATTATTCAACCAGGAAGCAATTAAAGAACGACCTAGAATATAACGTGCATCCTGTTTACTGACTTTTCTGGATGCGTCAACCATCTCTAAAGCTTCTTCATGACTATAGAATAGGGTACGTTCATTATTATTGGTAATACCATCATGGTTAAAATCACCAATCAAAAGTCCTTTACTGGTTTCTCCCGTCACCGGATCAACACTCGAATGCAATAAGTCTTGCAGTGGAAAGTCCTCTTTTCCTGCACCTCCTTTTGCATCATTAGTTAAATCACCATCCCAAAGTTCTGTATGATTAGACCAAAAACCAGGAGTTCTTGCTGATAAGGAATCATCATCCGGTTCATCAATAATGGGTGGTTGAATGGGTGCTTGATCACTTACCCCTTCAATAGTAATAGTAAGGGGTGCAGACGCAGTTAAATCCCCATCACTATTGGTGTATCGAAACACTTCACTTAGCGTTTCCCCATCATCTAACCCATCTACATC
>JAAUYH010082906.1_pt1 | contig 46255 bp, 45 predicted proteins | sample 7278061 | NCBI WGS metagenome assembly JAAUYH01 (sample SAMN14350203, study PRJNA611818) | marine sediment metagenome | isolation source: surface marine sediment (0.6m) | place: French Polynesia: Moorea | collected 2018-08
CAAACCCGCCAGCAACGGGCGGGTTTGAGAGAAGAATTTAGTGGCTGAATTTGCAAAATAGAGGATGCTTGCCACAGGGTCAACAGAAGTAAAAATTTATAATATTCAATAAAAACAATGTCTTAGTTTATTTTTCCACCATTGCCTATTTGCTCTGATAGGGTTAGTTTCTCGCGGTTGCAAAAGGGGTTAAATATGCGGAACCGAATCTCAGAGACTTTGAAAGAGGCCATGAAGGCCAAAGACACCAAACGTGTCTCTACGCTGCGCCTTGTAAACGCGGCCATCAATGAGCGCGATATTGCGTTGCGCGGCAAGGGCAAGGACAAGGCGGATGACGAGGAAGTTCTGGATATTCTTACCAAAATGGTGAAACAACGCGAAGAATCTTCCCGCATGTATCGTGAAGCGGGTCGCGAGGAACTAGAAGCTCAGGAACTTACTGAAATCGAGATTATTCGCGAGTTCTTGCCTCAACAACTTTCTGCGGAAGAGGCTGAGGCTGCAGTGACCGAGGCCATTGCTGAAACCGGCGCAGAATCGCTTCGCGACATGGGCAAGGTCATGGGAATTTTGAAAGAGCGCTATCGCGGGCAGTTGGATATGGGCGTGGTCGGTCCGATGGTCAAAGGCAAGTTGGGGTCTTAGTCCTGTCTCTGTAATATTGCTCAGCAAGCACCTCGGGGGAGATATATGAGCCGTGGCATCGCTGTAGCACTGGTGCTTGTTGGTGCCACGTTAATGAGTTTCGTCGGCCTTGTTCTGCGGCATATCGAGCAGGCTGATGGCTTTCAAATTATGGCTTACCGATCCTTGTCTCTGGCATTGATCGTTCTTTTGTTCGCTTGTTGGCGGCGGAAGCAAGGTTTCACCGATTTTCTGACAACGATCGATAGAAAAGACTGTTTGGTTGGTTTGTTTCTTGGGGCTGCATTCACCTGTTATGTGTTTGCATTGATTAATACCAATATAGCCAGCGCGCTGTTTATTCTTGCATGTGCCCCGATATTTGCGGCAATCCTTGCTTGGATACTCTTGGGTGAGGTTCCCGAGAAACTCGCAATTCTTGCAATTGTGCTGGCAATCTTCGGCGTGACCATCATGGTTCGGGACGGAATAGGCAGTGGTTCCAGCTTTGGCAACATGTTCGCGGTTGTTTCCGCATTTTGCTTTGCGGTTATGCTGGTGCTTATTCGCAAGTTCGATCGTGACCCGCTGGGCGGCACGTTTATGGCCGGTGTGTTTTCGAGTGCAGGCAATGCCATAATCGCTGTTCTGATCGGTTCAGGGCTTGCGATAAGCATGTGGGATCTGGGGCTGAGCCTCTTTATGGGAGCGTTTACAATCGGGCTTGGAATTGCCTGTGTCACTGTTGCCGCGAGTTTTCTTCCGCCGTCAGAAGTCAGTATTCTTGTGCTGTTGGAAAGTGTGCTTGGGCCAGTCTGGGTCTGGTTGTTTCTTGGTGAGACGACAACCGCCAATGTTCTGATTGGCGGTGCAGTTGTGTTGGGGGCGGTTGTGTTGCAAACCCTCGGTGGAACAAACGCTCGAGTAAAAGTCTAGGGTTATGATCCTTTGGTTTTTGTCCTAGTACACCATGTTGACAACTGGTCCGAGAGCGTCCTTTACCAGATCAGGGGTCAGTGAACAAAAGGTGGCGAATACAAGCGTATAATAGCTCCAGTATGCCAGCCCCTTTTGAAAAGCTGTATCGTTTTCCGGCTCTTCATTGACAACGTAACGGGTTGGCTCAGGTACCTTTTTGTAGTCTTTGAATACCCTGCCACTAGGGTCACTGAATTGTATTCCAAAACGGCTCATCGCATCATTCCCTGCAATTCATAAACAATTTACCAAGAGAAATTTAGGAGCAGTTTTTTAACACAACCTTCCAATCACCCTTAAAATTTTAAGGAACCACGTAATTTCTTCGGATTTACCCGCAATTAATATAGTTAACTGACAAACGTGGTTAAGATTGAAGGCTGGGGGTGCGCTTTAACACTTTTCAAACCATCACTTTTTGATTCTTGCCAGAAGCAGCGGGTTTCTGACGAGATTGCGGACACCATGCGCATGATCTTCGTCAAATTCATTGCCGCCAAGCCAATCGGCTACGGATTTGATGCTGACCTTGGCAACCTTTGGGCGAACGCTCCACGAAACCTGAAAGGGGGAACCGGCTTCATTGTACCCCGGGCCAGTGGTTGACCCCGCATACTGAACCGGAGTGCCCATGTTATCGGGAATGTTGGGTGCCTGATAATATCCGTTTACAAACGACACATTGTTAAGTTTCTTAAAGTCGAGAGCGGAATCATCGTTAACAAGAACGACAACCAAAGCCTCTACACGCAATTGGGGATTCTTGATCGCGTCACTCAAACAGGAGCCTAGAGTTGGCCCGGGTTCAACCTTTGCAGACGTGTGAACATAATGGACTTCAATCGTGTCGCCTGGTTCCAACGTGCCGTGCTTCTCTGCACCTACTTTGTAATCAACCGGTTTGAGTTCTTCTGCAGTCAACTCGCCGCTGTAGAGGTAGCCGGTTCCGTACCCTTTGCCATCTCCATTGCCCGCATATTTGGTGAACTCGCCGCCTTTGTGTTCTGCGCCTTCATGGAAGTGGATGTTACATAGGTTCATCGATGTGAAAGCAGGAGCTGCTTCAAAGGCTCTATCATTCTTGCCATCAACTGCGTCAATATCGCGGGGCGATTGTGGTCCAAAACCAGCTCCTGCAGTAGAATTGGCCAACACTGCACGCTGATCCATGATGACGCTATCTGCAACCGGTTCCTTGTTTTCTGCGAGGGCTATTCCCGCGACAGCGGTGAGCGCGATGGCAGTTGTTACTGAGAAAGTCTTGAACTGTTGCATGAAATTACCCATCCCTGATTGTGATATTTTGAAATCAAATTACTCGGCATGAAGCCGGTCACCATGTGTGCTTTTGACTACAGGTCCAAAGCGCTTACCGATGATCATTTATGCTTCGATTGTTTTAATTATATGGGGCTTGCCTGCAATGACAAGAAATATAACAATCATTTCAATATGTTATATCATAACAATGGCATTATCGCTTTAAGCGACTTTTATTTTGTTCTGGTCAGCGACTGAATTGTCCACACCCTATCCCCTGAACAATTTAGGGAAGGAGATAGCGAAGGAGGGCAATAACCGCTAAATAAACTCCATGCGATTTCCGGACTCTTTCCTTGATGACATTCGTGACCGGCTTCCGATTTCGGAAGTTGTCGGGCAACGTGTGACTTTTGACAAGAAAAAGACCAATGCTGCAAAGCGGGATTTTTGGGCCTGTTGTCCGTTTCATGGCGAAAAGACCCCGAGCTTTCACTGTGAAGATCGAAAGGGCAGATATTATTGCTTTAGCTGCGGTGCGTCGGGCGATCATTTTCGATTTCTGACAGAACTCGATGGTTTGAATTTTGCTGAAGCGGTAGAGCGCCTTGCCGCGCAGGCCGGGTTACCGATGCCAGTGATGGACAGACGTCAGCAAGAGCGTGAAGAAAAGCGCAAGACCCTGTTTGATGTTATGGAAATGGCTGCGCAATTTTTCCGTGAAAAATTACATGAGCCGGTTGGCGCTGATGCGCGGGCCTATTTGCGGGGGCGGGGGCTTTCGCCAGCAATCCAGCAGGAATTTGGCATCGGCTTTGCGCCTGATAGCCGCAATGCGCTGAAACAGTATTTGGCAGAGCAGGGCGTGGATGCGGGCCAGATGGAAGCGTGTGGTCTCGTCAATCATGGTGAAGGCATCGCCGTTTCCTATGACAAGTTTCGCGGGCGAGTGATGTTTCCGATTCCAGATTCGCGAGGTCGAACTATTGCCTTTGGCGGCCGGGCACTTTCACCGGATGCTCTTGCGAAATACATGAACTCGCCGGAAACCGAACTCTTTCACAAGTCAAACGTGCTTTACAATTTCGCTAAAGCTCGCAAGCCAGCATACGACAAGGGGCAGGTGATCGCCGCTGAAGGATATATGGATGTGATAGCGCTGCATGCAGCCGGGTTTCACAATGCTGTTGCCCCTCTTGGCACTGCGCTTACTGAGCGACAAACCGGTCTTTTGTGGAAAATGAGTAATGAACCGATTTTGTGCTTTGATGGTGACGGTGCCGGTACAAAAGCAGCCCACCGGGCAGTTGATCTGGCCCTTCCTTTGCTCAAACCTGGATATTCGGTTCGGTTTGCCATGCTGCCGGAAGGCAAAGATCCGGACGATTTGATCAAGGAAGAAGGTCCGGAAGCCATGCAGGGAGTGATTTCCTCTGCCCTGCCACTCGCGGAGATGTTGTGGAACCGCGAAATATCTTCGGGTATTTACAATACTCCAGAGCGTCGCGCTGAGCTTGAGGCGCGGATTCGGCAAGTCGTTGGCATGATCCGCGATGACAGTGTTCGGCGCCATTATGATCAGGATATGCGTGATCGGTTGAACGCCTATTTTCGCGTTGAAGAGCAATCCCGACCGGGTAATCGCAACGGATATAGCAAGCAAACATATAAAAGCGGCCAGGGGAGGAATTTTTCAGGTTCTACCGGCGCAAAGAAATTTAGCGCCAGTCCCTCTCTACTCTCAAGCAATCTGTTGAAAAAGGGACAAAACCGTTTGCCACTCAGGGAAGCAGCTTTGATTGGGGGCATCGTGTTCCATCCCGCTGTAGGTTTTGAGTTCTTTGAAGAAATTTCTGTTCTGGGCGTTCAGAGCAGGGAACTACAACTTGTCCAGAGCGTATTGTTGGACATTTATGCCGGGTGGCAGGGTGAAGAACCTTGTCCGACCTTGGATGCTGTTTTGCAGGAATTTGACCGCCGCGGATTGAGTGAGCAGATTTCTACGCTCAAATCCCAGCTTGCAGCAGCAAAATTGTGGCAATTGTTGCCAGAAGCAGCCTTTGAAGATGCCCGTGACGGATGGTATCAGGCTTACACCTTGCATCTTAAAAATCAGACACTACATTCGGAGTTGAAAGCAGCAGAGCGCGCGCTGGCTGATGATGATAGCCAGGAAAATCTCGATAGAATGCTGCTTATTCAGCAGGAGCTGAGCCGAAACGACGGTCTGGAGGCTCTGATAGACGGATTTGGTGTATCTTCTGGTCGGGCGACCAGAGGATTTTAAACGCTGCTGTTTGTCGGGATTTTCAGATTTTTCTTGACGAAATGCGTTTGTGTCGGAATCAGTTCATCAAAATATTGCGTATGCATGACCCAGGGAGCCCGGTCACTACTACCTGCCTGTAATCAGTGTGTTGATTCATCAATATAAATCGCGATTTTAAGGCAGGATTAACCATGTTTGGGCTAGCTGGAATGCACGGGAAATGGGTTTTGATTCGGCAGGCAAGGGGCTGTTGATCAAAATTCTTTTGAAAAACGGGATCGACAGGCAATCTGCCTGATGGAGTGCTGAGCCACATGGCCACGAAAACCAAGACAAAAAAAGCTGAAGAAACACAAGTCGCGGAAACAAAGCCGGAGACCCAGGATGGTCCTGTTCTTGATCTAAGCGATGCAGCTGTAAAAAAGATGATCAAGGCCGCAAAGAAGCGCGGCTATGTCACAACCGAAGAGCTGAATTCTGTCATGCCATCTGAACAGGTCTCACCTGACCAGATTGAAGATACGATGGCGATGCTGTCTGACATGGGCATCAATGTGGTGGAAGAAGAAGAGGTCGACGAAGAGGTTGAAGGCGGCGATCTTGTTGAAACGACCGGCAAGGCCGTTACGACTGCCAAAAAGCGTGAGCCCACCGATCGAACCGATGATCCCGTACGCATGTATCTGCGCGAGATGGGTACGGTTGAACTGCTGTCCCGCGAAGGGGAAATTGCAATCGCCAAACGGATTGAAGCCGGCCGCGAAACGATGATCGCAGGACTTTGCGAAAACCCGTTGACCTTCCAGGCATTGATCATCTGGCGTGACGAACTGATTGAAGGCAATATTCTGCTTCGTGACATTATCGATCTCGAAGCAACGTATGCCGGGCCCGAGGCAAAGATTGTACCTGCCACTGTGCCGCCGGCTGCCGAACAGGCAAAGGCCGCCGAAGAAGAAAAAGAAAAGAACAAGCCAGAGAAGCAGGTTGATCCCCTGACGGGTGAAGTTCTTGAGGGCCAGGAAGACGAGGACGAAGACGACGATGATGACGACATGGAGGCAAGCCTTTCTCTTGCGGCCATGGAAGCTGAACTGAAGCCACAGGTTTTTGAAACACTCGACTTTATCGCCTCTGAATACAAGAAACTGCGTCGTTTGCAGGATCAATTGGTTGAAAAGGCGCTCGACAACAAGAAGCTCTCTCCTGCTCAGGAAAAGCGCTACAAGGAACTGCAAGAAGAGATTATCAAATCTGTTAAGTCCTTGTCCTTGAATAATAATCGTATTGAAGCGCTGATCGAACAGCTTTACGCGATCAACAAGAACCTGTTGAGCTTGGAAGGCCGTCTATTGCGTCTCGCAGAATCTTACGGTGTGCCGCGCGAAGTATTCCTTGAAGAGTATTTTGGCTCTGAACTGGATCCGAACTGGATTCGCCGCATCTCCAATCTTTCTTCTCACGGTTGGAAAGACTTTAATAAGGGCGAGAACAAGCAGATCAAACAGTTGCGTGGCGAAATTCAGGAGCTTGCGGGTGAAACCGGTCTGCAGCCAACAGAATTCCGCCGAATTGTACACAAAGTGCAAAAAGGACAACGTGAGGCAGCTCAGGCCAAGGAAGAAATGGTCGAAGCAAACCTGCGTCTCGTGATTTCAATTGCGAAGAAGTATACGAACCGCGGCCTGCAATTCCTGGATCTCATTCAGGAAGGCAATATCGGCTTAATGAAAGCGGTCGACAAGTTTGAATATCGTCGTGGTTACAAGTTCTCGACCTATGCAACTTGGTGGATCCGTCAGGCGATTACCCGCTCGATTGCGGACCAGGCGCGCACGATCCGTATTCCGGTGCACATGATCGAAACGATCAACAAGATTGTCCGGACATCGCGTCAGATGTTGCACGAGATTGGCCGCGAGCCAACGCCGGAGGAACTTTCAGAAAAGCTGGCCATGCCGCTTGAGAAAGTGCGCAAGGTGCTGAAGATCGCAAAAGAGCCGATCTCTCTCGAAACGCCAATCGGTGACGAGGAAGACAGCCATCTGGGTGATTTCATCGAAGACAAAAACGCCATTCTGCCGATTGATGCAGCGATTCAGGCGAACCTTCGCGAAACCACGACCCGTGTGCTTGCCTCACTTACCCCGCGTGAGGAACGCGTGCTCCGCATGCGCTTTGGGATTGGCATGAACACCGACCATACGTTGGAAGAAGTGGGCCAGCAGTTCAGCGTGACGCGTGAACGGATCCGGCAGATTGAAGCAAAAGCGCTGCGCAAGCTGAAGCATCCAAGCCGGAGCCGGAAGCTACGGAGTTTCCTGGATAGTTAGGTTGGACGATCCTGAAGAATACCGCGACCGGTTTTTCATGGCCGCGGATTCCCGGAAGATCGATGTTCTCAAAACCTATCTGGAAAACGGATTTGACATTAATTCTTTCGAGGGCGGCGGTCTGGACTGGACCGCCCTTCACTATGCTGCTGGCAATGAAGATTTCCGGACCGTTCAATTTCTGCTGGAAAACGGCGCAGATGTGAATGCATATTGTGAGGAAAATATTGGCGAAACCCCGTTGGGGCACGTCGTTCCAGAGTGTTCCTACAAAATGGCGAAGATTCTTGTTTTGGCGGGTGCGGACCCGACTATTCAAGGGTGGATGTGGCTTACTGCTCTGGATAGAGCTGCCAGAAGAAGGGATGACGATGGCCCGCGTATTCTGCATCTTCTACAGGCAGCAGCGAAAGGTGAGATCAACAAAGGGCGGATGAAGTTTTAGCCATATTTGATGCGCCAGGATTTCGTGCTATCTTCCACCCATGAACATTCAAGCGACCACACAATTTGCCGAAGGCTTGCCGCGCCGGCGTTTTACCGTAGAGGATTGTTTTCAGCTGGTTGAAAGCGGAATTGTGTCTCCGGATGAAAAATTTGAACTACTCGGTGGGGAGATAGTTCCGATGTCACCTAAAGGTGTAAAACACGAAATACTCAAACAGTGGATCAATAAAAAGCTTCTTGGAACACTTGATGATAGATATTGGGTTATGGTGGAGCCAACAATCTATCTTTCTGACGATACATTTGTTGAACCGGACATTGTTGTAATGTTGCAGGATACTTCACTGGAGAAGTTTACCGTGGAGCAGGTGCTACTGGCGATAGAAATTGCCAACACGACACTTAACTATGACCTGGGCAAAAAGGCTGAGGTATGCGGTGTGGCGGGTATTCGCGAATATTGGGTGGTTGATGCAACCAGACTTGAAACGCATATTCATCGTGAACCAGGTGAAGACGGTTACCGTGATATTTCTACTGCCAGTGCAAGTGCTGAATTGGTGCCGAATTTGCTGAATGAGGTTTCGCTCAAAATGGATGAATTTTCCTGATGTCATTCTTTTCCAAACTCTTTGGCGGCGGCAATGGCGGCGAACCTTCAGCACCGAAAACTGTTGCAGAGGCCGATCACAACGGGTTTCACATTGCCACCACGCCGATCAATGAAGGCGGGCAGTTTCGGGTTTCTGCGCTGATTACCAAAGAAGTAGGCGGGGAGGCCAAGGCCCATCGCTTGATCCGCGCGGATGTGTGCAGTTCAGCAGATGAAGCCTCTGACATGGCGCTGCGCAAGGCCAAGCAGATTATTGACGAGCAGGGCGAGCGGATTTTTTAACGCATAAATGATCCACTCCCACCTCATCCTCTCTACTCACGGCCAAGGCCTGTACGAATTCACCGACAACGTGACGGCTTTTGTTCGGGAGGCGGGGGTTGCCTCCGCCATTTGTAACATCTTTGTTCAGCATACTTCCTGCTCACTGATCATTCAGGAAAATGCCGATCCTGAAGTGCAGACCGATCTGAAGAATTTCTTTGCGAGACTAGTTCCTCCCACCAGCGATCCATCGATGAATTACATCACGCATACGTATGAAGGGCCGGATGACATGCCCGCGCATATCAAGGCAGCGTTGACGCAGACCAGTGTTTCAGTTCCGGTGATTGAAGGGCGGATGGCGCTTGGAACATGGCAGGGGATTTATCTGTTTGAGCATCGTGACCGTCCGCACAGCAGAAATGTGATCCTCTCAATCCTTGGAGAATAAGACCAAACAGGTTCGATGGTTCGGATCGGATTAACCACCCGTGGTGGACATATGCCTTGAAACAGATGGTGCGGAATTGCGGCCAATGATGAAGTCGTGGCCCTTGGGTTTGCGCAGGATCGCTTCATCGATTGCCTGCGCAACAAGTTCATTGCCTTCAGATTCACGTAGTGGCGCGCGAAGATCTGCCGCATCGTCCTGACCCAGGCACATGTAAAGCGTGCCGGTGCAGGTGAGGCGTACGCGATTGCAGCTTTCGCAGAAATTATGCGTCATCGGCGTGATGAAGCCGAGACGTCCGCCGGTTTCCTTGACCTTCACATACCGGGCAGGGCCGCCGGTCTTGTAAGGAATATCTGCCAGTGAGTATTTCGCTTCAAGGCGCTCGCGAACGGTGGACAGAGGCAGGTACTGATCTGTACGGTCTTCATCGATCTCGCCAAGCGGCATCGTTTCAATCAGTGTAAAATCAAAACCCTCACCATGCGCCCATTTTAGCATGTCTTCGATTTCGTGCTCGTTAACTTCTTTAAGAGCCACTGCATTGATCTTGATTTGAAGTCCGGCTTTTTTTGCGGCTTCCAATCCGGTCATTACCTGCGGCAGCCGGCCCCAACGGGTGATTTTGGCAAATTTGTCTTCATCCAGCGTATCGATGGAAACGTTGATGCGCTTTACGCCTGCACCGACCAACTGATCGGCATATTTGGCCAGTTGCGAACCGTTGGTAGTAAGTGTCAGTTCATCCAGACCGCCGCCATCCAGCAGTTTGCCAAGATTTTCGATCAACTGCATCACGCCGCGCCGCACAAGTGGCTCGCCGCCGGTCAGGCGCAGCTTGCGAACGCCCTTTTGCACGAAAACAGTGCAAAGCCGCTCCAGCTCTTCCAGCGTAAGCAGTTCTTTTTTTGGCAGAAATGTCATGTCTTCCGCCATGCAATAGACGCAGCGGAAGTCGCAGCGGTCTGTGACGGATACGCGAAGATATTCGACCATGCGGCCAAACGGATCGATCATGTTAGCGGTGTTTTCAGTCATGGACAGAGCGTATCAAGTTTTTCGTGTCGCTGGCAATCTTGAATTGGGGTTGGATTGTCGTTTTTACGCTTTCAAAGTTCAGGTTTTCGTGAAATTCTCAGTCAAATTATTCATGATTTGGGAGGCATGGTCATGGGTGAGGCTCCAACACGGGGAAGGCGATCTGGCGGGCGTAGTGCCAGGGTTGCGTTGCGGTCTGAAAAGCTGGCTGAGGAATTAAGGCCGGTTCATGCAGGGCTTGTGGGTGGAACATACAAGCCTCTAACGGATGCTGCAGTAAAGCGCATTCATGAAGCAGCGCTTGATGCGCTTGAGACCATTGGCATCAGTGAAGCGCCCGAATCCGGCATAAAGATTTTGACAGAAGCAGGTGCGATCCTGGGTGATGATGGTCGAATTCGGTTCCCCCGTGCTTTGGTTGAAGACATGCTTGCGGTCGCGGCGCGCGATATCACGTTGCATGGCAAGGATCCCAAACATGATATGCTTCTATCGGGCAGCCGGGTTCATTATGGTACGGCTGGCGCAGCGGTACACATCGTCGATATTGAAAACAATGATTACCGGGAATCTTACCTGCAGGATTTGCATGACTCTGCTCGTTTGGTGGAAAAGCTCGATAACGTACACTTCTTCCAGAGAACCATGGTTGCCCGTGACATTACGGATAATTACGAACTCGATATCAACACGATCTATGCCAGCTGCGCCGCAACGCGAAAACACATCGGAACGTCTTTTGTAGAGCCGGGTTTTGTACCTGGGTGTCTGGAACTTCTTCATATGATCGCGGGGGGCGAAGAAGAATGGCGAGCGCGGCCGTTCGTTTCGAATTCAAACTGCTTCGTTGTGCCGCCGATGAAATTTGCAACCGAATCTTGTGAGGTTATGGAAGCCTGTATTCGCGGTGGCATGCCGGTATTGTTGCTTTCTGCAGGGCAGGCGGGGGCAACTGCTCCGGCACCTTTGGCGACAGCAATTGTTCAGGCGGTTGCGGAATGTCTGGCAGGTGTTGTGTATGTGAATGCTGTTAACCCGGGACACCCTGCCATTTTTGGTACCTGGCCCTTTGTTTCTGATCTTCGAACAGGTGCTATGTCGGGTGGCTCGGGTGAGCAGGCTTTGCTCTCGGCAGGATGTGCCCAGATGCATCGCCTCTATGATCTTCCCGGCGGTGCTGCGGCGGGCATTGCAGACGCAAAAATGCCGGATATGCAGGCCGGATGGGAGCAGGCAATCTCCAACGTCATGGTAGGACTTTCCGGCCTCAATATGGTGTATGAGAGCGTGGGCATGCATGCTTCGCTGCTTGGTTTTTGCCTTGAGTCACTTGTGTTGGGAGATGACATGTTGGGCCAGGTACAGCGCTGCATTAAAGGCATAGAGGTAACAGAGGACAGCGTTTCGTTGGATGCGATGAAGTCGGTGTGTCTCGGTGGGCCGGGCCATTATCTCGGCCATGAACAAACGCTTTCGATTATGCAAACTGAATACATTTATCCAGAGCTGGCTGATCGAACATCACCCAAGGAATGGGCTGAAATCGGCAAGCCGGATTTGATCAAGAAAGCAATTGAGCGCAAACGGGCAATTCTTGATGCGCCGAAAGATTTGATCATTGATCCGGCAATTGACGCCAAGATCAGGGAAAAATTCAATATACATTTGAATTGAACGTCGAAGAACACTTCGTATTAGATTGATTGTCACTTAACCTGCGGTGCTTTTCGAGCCGCAAATACACCACTCTTTTGCAAGCAGTTTGTCAGTAATTTCGTTGATAAAACCATCCGGAACCATTTTTTTCTTTGTCCCGGGGTTTTAAAGAGTGCCAGTTCAAGTAATTTGGTTTTACTTTCTTCTTTGGTCAATTGATTTTGTTCGCATCCGCAGTGGCACCAATCACTAGGTCATATTTGTGGAGATTATACTCCTAGTGAGAGAAGTATTATCCGAATTCCTATCGTGTTGTTAAGCCAGTATTGTTACGCCACCATTGACAACATTATAAATCAGAAGCAGCTTTCAGTTGTATTGATTGTCTGATCTATCTCCCTCTTTGCCGAATAAACGAACCAAACTGATCAGCAAAAACATGCTAACGAAAAAAAAGAATACTGTTTCCATTCCCTCTGTTCTTACAGGTTTCAATTTTATGATTAGGCTCGGCAAGACGACGAATGGGATGACCGACCATCCGGATATGCCGAGATCGTGATAACGTTTACAAATTAATGCAAATGCAGGCCAGTAAGCAATGAGTTTGATGATATTCATCCAGTCGCCGAAATTGAACTTGCCGGATATAATGAACACGAAAATTGCTGTGACATAGGCAATAACCGGCGCCAAGATACACATTTTTATAACTGAAAATGCGAACTCTTCTCGGTCCATCCGCCCATTAAATCGCAAATAGGTCTCCACATATTGGTTTGTTGTCGCCATATTCCCCTGTCTCTTTGGCCTGTTTATGAAAACCTTAAGCGATGATACTTAATGAACCGAGTATTTGATGGGCATTTTTGTTTTGTTGGTCCTGATTTAAGATGCTTTGGTAAAAAGAATCCGACAGATCCTTGCTCGTCGCGATTTTCATTTCATTGACACAATGAATCTTGCATGATGCGCTAAGGCAAGAACGGAGTGGGATTCTCTTATGTCATTTTTGCAAGATGTCTTCTCGACGCTTCTTGATCAGCGACGGATATTTCAATCCGAGAAGGACAAGCGTAGCATCGGTGAACTTTGCGCTGCGCTCATGTCAGAGCAGGGAGAGGTTTCCGGGACCAAAGTCGCTTCTTCTGTGCTGGCAAAATATGAAGCTTTATCACATGAGGAGAAAGCAAACTTTTTCAATGATTTAGCCAAAGGCTATGATCTGGACGTTGAATCAGTCATTGAAGCTGCTCAAGGTTATGCTGCCGCCAGAACGCGTCCTGCACTCGAACGTTTGACGCAGGTTTCAGAACCCAAACGTCAAGAACTGTTTCGCAGGCTGAATCAGGTACCCGGCGCGACGGAAAAGCTTGTGCACATGCGCGAAGACTTGTTTCCGCTTTTGAAAACGCAACCGGAATATGCGGTGATTGATTCAGATTTCGAGCACCTGTTTGATACCTGGTTCAATCGTGGGTTTTTGCTGCTCAAGCCGATTGACTGGCGCACACCAGCAAACATTCTGGAAAAGATCATCGAATACGAGGCGGTTCATGCTATTAATGACTGGGATGATCTGCAACGGCGATTGCAGCCAAGCGACCGGCGTTGCTTTGGTTTTTTCCATCCCGTCATGCCGGAGGAACCGCTGATCTTTGTGGAGGTTGCGCTCACCAAAGGTGTACCTGCGTCGATCGAATCTCTGCTCACTGAAAACCGTGATGTCTTGCCCGAGAATGAAGCGGATACTGCTGTTTTCTATTCGATCTCAAACTGCCAAAACGGGTTGCGTGGCGTTTCGTTTGGTAATTTCCTGATCAAACAAGTGGCAGAAGATTTGTCGGCGGAAGTGCCCAATATCAAGAATTTTGTAACATTGTCCCCGGTGCCCGGATTTACCAAATGGCTCCGAAAACAGGAACTGACAGACGAAAGAGCTCCATTGCAAGAATTGGTTGATGCGCCGGATTTGGATGCGGACAAACTGGAGCCGCACGGCAAATTCTTGATGATCTTAATGGCGAAATACATGACTGAGGCAAAACGGGATGATGGTTTTCCGGTTGATCCGGTTTCGCGCTTTCACCTTGGAAACGGCGCGTCACTTGAGCGGATCAATTGGATGGCTGATCTCTCCGAAAATGGATTGAAGCAGTCTCTCGGAATGATGGTCAACTACCGATACGCCCTTGGCTCAGTCGAAAGCAATCATGAAAGCTACGTCAAGGACAAACAGGTCCACACCACCAAAGAGGTAATTGCGCTGGCAAGGGGATAAAGTACAGAAGGCCTGTTGGGGCGCCTTGCTATCATCGTTTAAATTTCCAGGTCCATGACCAGTAAGCCATCAATACCTCCGACAGCGTTTTCAACCAGACTAGCTCCAAGTTCCTTATGCGTCGGGTTTTGGGCGTAGTTTTCCAATGCTTCCCAACTGTCGAAATCGATCGTGAAGCCATGCGTGTAGCCACGTTCCAAATGTTCCAGACTTTCTGATCGGCCACCTGTGAAGTTTCTTGATCCCGGCAATTGTGCAGTTAAATCGCTTAATTGCCGGTAAATCTCATTGATCGTGTCCTCGCTCGTTTCTTCTCTGAATTTTGTAAGGACGATATGCCGGATCACTATTTCGCTTTCAGCGTCTCAAAACGCAGGCCCTTTGCTGTGCGGTTAGGGAACCCGTGCCAATGCGTGTGCTCTGGCTTTTCTGAGCCGTCTTCATTCTTTGCCCAGACGCTGTCATTGGAATTTGGAACCAAATCAAGATAGGCGTCCATCTCGCCATTGCCTTTGAGGTATTTGCCGAGCCAGGCGGTTACAAAATGCTGCGAGATATTGTTCATGCGAACTGAATCCCAGACAGCATCAGTGTAATGCTCGGAAACATTGAAGCCGAGTTGATCGTCAAATTTGTCTGATTCAATTGGTGCGGGCATAGGCGCGCCTGCGTTGTGGTTGGCGTTTTCGAAGGTCAGGAGAGACCGGTCCGCGTTAACGGCATTCTCCCAAATTGCTCGAATGCCGTTTTCATATCCGGAAACATCATCGACGGAGCCAGCAACAAACAGCATCGGAGTTTCGATGCCTTTCAGGGTTTCCGCGCTCCAGAAACCGGTATTCATGCCCCAGGGTGCAAAAGCGATTGCGGTTTTGAAACGCTCGTCGGGAAGATTGTTATGGGTTTCGGATCCGCTCAGATGAACGCCCAAGGTGCCATGCGGCCCGCCCCAGGCGTAGTCGACCGAAGCCTGTGTGACGCCGCCGCCCATTGTGATGACAGCCCCGTAACCGCCCATCGAATAACCGATTAGCCCAGCATTGGACGCATCGACCAGCCCATTCAGAAATGAACCCTTTTCCTTTGAAAGGCGGTCCATTTCGGCAAGCGTGAACAATTGGTCGTAGGGACGATTGATCAGTGTGGAGCCGAATGCAGCTTGTGTACGGTATGTGGAGTCTGTGTGGTCAATGGAAGCCACCACGTATCCCTTTGAGGCGAGGTTCTCAGCCAGGTGAGCAAGCAGGAAACGGTTTCCCGGATAACCGTGAGAGATGACGACCAGCGGATGATTTTCCCCCTCTGGCATTGCATCCCTAACAGCCTTGCCTTCAATTTGCACCTTGGTTTTGCCATCGCGCAGAAACACATTCAGGGTGTTTTCACCTGCCGCGCCACTCTCTGCCGGATACCAGATTTCCAGCGTCAATGGTCGGTCATACCTCGGCAATGGATCGGGTTTTTCCGCAGCGCCATTGATGTTCAATACTTCCACCTGATTAGGGTTGACGATATCAAGCGTCCGTACGCCGACAGAAAAGTCGCCATATTTTGCCAGCTCCGGTGCTCCGGGAAGTTGTTGATCGATACGATTTTCAGCCAATGCGATCTGCACCCCAAAACCAAAAGACAAGATTCCAATTGCTACCTGTCGAAATACCATTTCTGCAACTCCCTAATACATTCAATCTGACCAATTCAGAGTTCAGAATAGGCAAACATATATGTCAACGTAAAGACACGTTTTACGGCGCACTTGGGATTAAGTGTGATTTATCCAAATAGGGTTTTGTTGCGAATTGACCGCGTCACGCTGTGCCAGCGGTTTCCACATGCATGCGTTCAAGTTCGGCTTGCCGCGCTATCGCCACGGGATCAAGATCTCGTTCCGCTGGCAGATCAATACCGAAATTGTTGTAGTCGTCCTTGCCGCGTACCAGCATTGCAGTATCGAGATCATGTTTGGTCTGGCGGACATGCGCTGCGAGATATTGAATGTTCAATCCGATGCGGCGGTCGTTGGAATTGTTGGGCATTGAAGCGTGAAGGGTCCAACCATGGTGGAAGGAGGCTTCCCCCGGTTTAAGAGGACACATGACAGATTTGCTCTCGTCAATGCCACGTATGGTCTGGCTTTGCAGAAGTACATTGGTCTCATCTTCCCCGGTCTCATGATCATAGACACCATCAGTATGGCTGCCCGGGATCATGCGCATGCACCCGGACTCTGCAGTTGCTGGAGATAATGCAAGCCAGGCGGATACCTGATCATCATGGGACAGGCCCCAATAGGTCAAATCCTGATGCCAGCTTACATGAGACGGCGAATTAGCTTCTTTGATGATGTAAGTAACGTTGTACAAAAGAATATCAGGGCCGATCATCTGTTCGACAATGTCCAGCATGGCTGGCATCGTCGCCAATTCGAGCGGTGAAGTGAGCAGCGTGTGAATCTTCGACTTGTAATGCATGTTGCCAAAGTCAGTTTCCGCTCTTTCCAGTCTTTCACGATGGGTATTCGCCTCCGACTGGTTCAGAAGCTCTATCCCTGAAACATATCCATCGCGTTCATAGTCTGATTTGATTTTTGCAAGATCGTGGTTGGCCATGACAATTCCTCCAAATGTCACGAATAATGCTACGCCTTTGGATACAGTTTCCAAGTCGCCGACAGACAGATTTACTGCCGCAAATTGGAAACCTGGCTTGAGAATTCGCGCAACAATTTTCGGTGAATTGCCTCACCGAAATCATTGAAATCCTTTGCTTCGATGACAAAGCTCCCAGGCCCGCTGATGACGTTCTCACGGTAGTAGCGGGCAAGGTTGTAAAAATCGTTGGCAATTGCCAGGCCGTTAATTATCACCTGCCGGGATTGGGCGATGATGCGTGCCTGGGGTAATCGCATTACAGAATTTGAATAGGGTCGGGTTTCTATGCCATCGCCGGATACATCAATTATTTTGCGAAGACCGTTGAATTTATTGTTGTCCAACATGGCAAGCGAATAACCGATGCCCGCGCCAATCTCTGTACCACCCTTGGTGATGTAGAGAATCTTTACCTGCTCGTGCAAGCTTTCCAGCGCTTGTGCAAACCCTTCTGCATCCTGCACCGAAGAAATACGAAACCATTCACTCTGCAGTTTGGGGAGATAACGGTCCGACCATACGACAAGCGAAACGGCTACTTTGCCTGTGGGCCCGGATCGCATGGCATTCTGGATAACAGGATTGCGAAAGGCGTCAATATATCCTTGAAACTGAAGATGCATTTCTTCAGGGCTGACCGAGCCGGAGCCATCCACCGCCATGACAAGTTCTACATCAACCTCTTCCAGTGCAAAGCTGTGGGAGACTGGAAACAAAAGAACCAAAATTGCTGACAAACAGATTTTCGCGATGAGCATGAAAACAGACTGCATAGGTGCAGTGTGCCTTCATAAATGGTCAGGTCAAACAACAAATTGTTGATCAGATATCAGCTGACTCGATTGCCTGCATTTTTCAGAAGATCTTCCGCTTCCGACATAATGTTTTCGACAATCTCCGAGGCAGGTTTTATGTCTCTTATCAGCCCTGTCACTTCGCCCACAAAGGTGTTTGAGTCGTCCGGATCGTCAGCTTGCCAGGCAGCACGCCATTTTGCGGCCTCTTCATCAGCATTTGCAATTAAACTCGGCAGATCATCATGCCAGCGATCTGTGAAGGGATTTTGCAGGACACGGCACGTGTAGTCACCCGGCCAATCCAAACGCCGGGCGATGTCCATCACGGATGAGCGGATTGTATCATCGCCTGTGGCATCAATGGATGCTTGATGCATATTCCTGCCGACCAGCGCCTCGGTTGCCGCCCAAAACCGCGAACCGACCAGCACACCATCGGCGCCAAGCATCAGACTTGCTGCGAGGCCGCGCCCATCGCCAATACCACCTGCTGCAACCAGCAAGGTGTCGGGATGTTGTTTTGCGAGCATGTCAGCAACTTCCGGAACGAGGGTGGTTGTTGCTCGCTTTGCGCCATGCCCGCCGGCTTCGGTTCCCTGTGCGATGATGATATCTGCCCCGCAGTCTGCAGCATGTCGCGCGTGTTTCAGGGTCTGTACCTGGCAGATGAGCGTTGTTCCGGCTTGTTTGATCTCCTCAACGAATGGCTCAGGATCGGCGAAAGACAGGAAAATTGCTGATGGATTGCGTTCCAGTGTTTTGGTCAGCAATTCGGGTTGTTTGGCCAGAGACCATGTGATGAACCCGCATCCGACAGGTTGATTGCCAGCTTCTGAAAATTGTTCATCGAGCCAGTCTGCATCGCCGTATCCACCGCCGATCAATCCAAGCCCGCCGGATTGTGAAACGGCTGCAGCAAGTTTTCCGCCGGCTGCAAATGCCATGGGTGCCTGAATAATAGGGTGCTCGATGCCACGTGCTTCGGTCAACCGGGTTTTGATCATGTCATCTCCTGTTCACAAGCAAGATGCCCAACGCAACGAGACCGAGAGCGAGAATAATGGACCAGGTCATTTGCTCGTCCAAAATCAACCATGCAAAGACAGCGCCAAATACAGGAGCAAGGAAGCTGAAAGAGGCCATGTCAGACGCTGGATAAACAGACAAGATCCAGAACCAGAGCAGAAAGCACGTACACACAACAAACAGTACTTGAGATGCAAAAATGCTCCAATGAAATACAGTGGGCTGGCTCAATCCCTCATCGAGCAGTAGGGCCAAAATCAGCAATAAGCCCGCAGAAACAATCAACTGATAGAACAGCTGCGCCTCAGGTTTGATGGTGGAAAATTTGGTCGTTCGGGCGATGATTGCAATTGCAGCCCAGCCAACGGCTCCCAAAAGCGCCATTAAGTCGCCGGCCAGAGCGTAAGGGCCTGCCGTTGAAGTGTTGTTGGAAAGTGCCAGCGTAACCCCCAATATCGCCAGTACCAAACCGAGGATGCGGATGAAGGTCAGCCGTTCTCCCGGGATTAGAAAATGTGCCGCACACGCGACCCAAAACGGCATGGTGTAGAAGAAGATTGAAGCACGGGCGACGGAAGTCCAATTTAGGGCTTGAAACAACAGCGCGAATTCCGCTGCAAAACAGAACCCGGTTAAAAGACCAGGAATAAGTATTTCACGGCGGAAGGGTATTTCTGTTCTTCGAACCAGACACAGCATGAGAATAATGGGAAGTGCTGCAAGAGAGCGCAAACCTGCCTGCAAGGTGGGTGGAATACCTTCGTTGACGATCTTGATACCAACCTGGTTCAGACCTAGTGCCAACATGATCACGAGAAGCATCAGCGCTCCGGTTGCGTCTATTCCAGTTTTTCGTTCCATTTTTGCTTTCTGTGCCAGCGAGACTTGTCTGTTAACACCGTTAGTTCAGAGGCTTGCCATTGGCAATCGATAGTTTAACGTGCCCTCGATCCCGCATGTTGTAGGTTAGGGGAGGGTCACCACTAATGTCCGATATGACACCCGATGAAATGGCCAGGGCTTGCGCAGATTCCATGTGGGCCAATGATGAAGCCAGCCAATCGCTTGGCATGAAGATTGAGGATATCAGTGCGGGACGGGCGGTCCTCTCAATGCCGGTTCGCGCGGACATGCTCAATGGCCAGAGGATTTGTCACGGGGGATATATGTTTCTGCTGGCCGACAGCGCATTCGCTTTTGCCTGTAATGGTTATAACCAATTCACTGTTGCACAGGCCTGCAAGATTGATTTCCTGGCACCTGCCTTTGAAGGGGATGTTCTCGATGCAGTTGCGCAGGAGCGCTATCGGGAAGGGCGGTCCGGCATTTATGACTGTACGGTGACCAATCAGGATGGAAAGGTGATCGCTGAAATGCGTGGTAATTCCCGAACTGTAAAGGGCCAACATCTGCCGGATAAAGAAGGAGCGTAGCCAATGAGCGAATTGCTGGAACTGGGCGCCATTGAACTGTCTGATGGTGTTGATCGCGGTGACTTCACCTATGTCGATATCATGGAGGCCTGTCTTGATCGGGTGGATGCTGTCAATGCGGAAGTGAATGCAATTGTTTCTCTGCGTGATCGGGAAACCCTGTTGAAAGAAGCAAAAGCGGCTGCCATGCAACCCAAAGCTTCGAAACTTCATGGCCTGCCGATTGCCGTAAAGGACCTTTTGGAAACCAAAGGCATTCGGACAACACATGGCTCTCCTGTTTTTGCAGATTATTTGCCGGAGAAAGATGCGTTGGCAGCCAGACGCATGCGCGAAGCGGGGCTGATTTTTATTGGCAAAACCAATACACCGGAATTCGGTTTGGGGTCGCATTCCTACAACCCTGTCCATGGTGTGACCCGCAACCCTTACAACCTTGAACGCACGGCTGGCGGGTCCAGTGGGGGAGCGGCCGCAGCGCTTGCCACACGCATGATCCCCGTCGCAGATGGCTCTGACATGATGGGGTCGCTTCGCAACCCCGCTGCATGGTGCAATGTGTATGGTCTTCGCCCGACTTTTGGCCTTGTGACCGATGATCCGATCGGTGAGCTTTTTCTTCATCCGCTCGCAACGCTTGGGCCTATGGCGCGTTCCATCGATGATCTGGCATTGTTGCTCGATGTTCTTTCGGGGCCGCAGGCCGGCAATCCGTTCTGCTTGCCGCAACAATCCTCGTTTCTGACGGCCCTTGGCACACCCTGTGAGAAGGCAAAAATCGGTTGGCTGGGAGACTGGAACGGACATTATCAGATTGAGGGTGATATTCTGGAAGTCAGTGAAAACGGTCTCAAGACCTTCGAAGCGCTGGGGCATTCAGTGGAGCCACTTCAACTGGAATTTGACCCCAAAGCGCTCTGGATGTCCTGGGTACGCTTGCGAAATTTCGCAGTCGCATCCCGTTTGCGGCCAGTCTATGAAAACAAGGAATGGCGCGCGAAACTCAAACCAGAGGCGATATACGAGATTGAGGCAGGTCTTGCTCTGTCCGGCAATGAAATTGCTGAAGCGTCACTGGTACGGTCACAATGGTTCGCCTATCTGGCTGAATTGTACGGAACCTATGACGCGATTGTCCTGCCAAGCGCGCAGGTCATGCCTTTCGATGCAGAACGTCACTGGCCGGATGAAATCAATGGGCAGCAAATGACGACCTATCATCAATGGATGGAAATCGTCATCCCTGCATCATTGGTTGGGCTTCCGGCATTGAACCTGCCGGCAGGTTTCTCAACGACCGGATTGCCGGTTGGCTTTCAGCTGATTGGTGCCCGAGCGAGCGATGCGAAGCTGCTGCGGCTTGGAAAAGCCTATCATGAAGCGACCCTCTGGCCGCAAAAGAACCCATCGGGCTTGATCTCAACGTGAGATATTGATGGTCGCATTGTTGAAACGCTTGGAACCCGTTTCGGTTGTCCAGGTTTGAATTTTTCGGCAATTTGTGTTATTTTAAGTCAAGAGGGGCTCTCTAATGCTGGGGTTGATATCATGCAGCATGAGACCTTTTCTTACCTTCTTCTTTCCGGTGCATTTTGTGGCATCATGATGGTGCTCGGTGGAATACTTCTTTTATACAAGGGTGCTATTACCCTGGGTGGTGCCACCGCTGATGCGCTAACCGTTGAGTTTAAAAAAGAGTTGCGAATAACCACGCAATATCCGGCGCTTGGCATTTTCATTATTGGCCTGATGTTTGTGGTGATTTCGGCATTTCTGGGCCGCCCGTCAGAGACGCAACCCTTCACAATCAAGGCTAATACAATTGGAGTGAATGAACCGGTTTCTGTGAGGCTGCTTGCGGGTGGCTGGAACAAAAACCTGCAACATACCGGTCAGATCCTGGAAACCCATCACCCGTATGTGGACACGCTACAGATTGTCGTCTCAGCTCCGGGATACAGGCCGTTAACGCGCACGATACAGCTTTCCAGACTGGAAAACGGGACCGCGGATTTGGGAGATATTACGCTTGAACAGAGCATAGCCTTTGAAAACCTCTCGCCCACCATTGCGCCTGTTCCAGCCCATGTTCAACTGGACAGCCTGGAAGCCAGCGGTCAATTCGGGGGTACACAGTGATGCCTTTGTTCAGAGTTTTCGTCCTTTGTCTGGTCTGGGTTGTCGCCTTTCCGTCCATTGCTGCCAATTCACAGGCAAAAGTCATTGGTCAATTGCTTACCAAAAGCGACAGCAAACCCGCACCGGGGCTCACAGTATCCCTTGTTCACCCACAATTTGGAAGAAGTGTCCCAACGTCATCAGATGAGTATGGCAGGTTCAGTTTCTTTGGTATTCCCATGGATCGTGACCCGTACTATCTGGAAGTCTATTGGGGCAAGAATCTGGTTTACCGACAATCGGTATTCATCAGTCGCGACACGGTAAACATGCCGCCGATCTATCTTTAGAGCCCCGCTTCAGTGACCAAAGATTGGATGAGTTCGGCCGTCGTAGTTTCACGGTTCAGATCCACTGCCTGACCTGACCACATGGACACAAAATCCGGACTGTCCTTGCCGGCGCTTGCCTTGCGCAATGGGCCGGTAAGTGTGTTCATGATCGGGAAATCCGGAAGGTCCGGTTCATGGGCGCGTAAGTCGTTCATGTAGCGGTTGACAATGCCTCGAGCCGGACGACCGGAAAAGACTTTGGTGGTTCGTGTATTGGACCCGTCTGAAGCCAGGAGTTCTCTCTTGTGAATATCAGGAATACCAGCCTCTACGCAATTGAGGAAAGCCGTCCCGATTTGCACACCAGATGCGCCAAGCGCCATTGCGGCCTTGATGCCGCGGGCGTCTGCTATTCCACCGGCGGCAATCACAGGAACCGAAACCGCATCAACCACATTGGGCACCAGGGCCATGGTTCCGATGCAGGCATCTTCGGTTTCCAGAAAGAACCCGCGATGGCCACCACTCTCAAACCCCTGCGCGATTATGGCATCTGCGCCGTTTTCCTCCAGCCATTTCGCCTCTTTCACCGTTGTGGCAGATGAGAGAATGACCGAGCCATTGGCTTTCAGTTTCTCAACCAGTTCTGCTTGTGGCAGGCCAAAGTGAAAACTGACCACCTTGGGCGCAATTTCCAGCATGGCGTCGCAGATATCTTCGCCAAACGGAAAATGTGTTGGTTGTGCGTCTTTGACTTCACCGAGTTCATGTTCATCATAATAGGGTTTAAGGAGTGCACGGGCCGCTTCACCCGTTGCAGCATCGCTTTGTGGTTCTTGATGGCTGAAGAAGTTGAAGTTTACCGGTCGATTGGTTTGTGATTTCATTTCTTGACCAAGATCGCGCAACGCATCCGGCTTCATCATTGCGCAGCCAAGCGAACCCAAGGCGCCGGCGTTGGATGCGGCTGCTGCCATTGCGGGCGTCGAAGCCCCGGCCATGGGTGCCTGAATGATGGGATGAGTGATGCCTAGGAGGGAGGTTAGGGAGGATTGGGTCATGTACCACGCAATACTTTCAATTTGGATGGTGGTCTACATATACCTTGCTTATTTTTTGCAATTGATATTCTCTCTATTTATAATATTTTCGACGTGAAATGGTGATAAATTGAAAGACAAATCTAATATTAGGATTGAATATGTAAACTCAATAATTGCGTTTATTGCAATAATACCAATATTATTAGGTACACTTGTTTTTGTGTTTCCATGGACCCTTCGAGAAGCAAATCACTATTTTTCCACTGAAGCTGCATATTTCTTTGATGATTTTTGTGTATTTAGAAACGGTGAATTTGTTCAAATAAGACCAGGGAATAGCGGTGAGGCAAATTTTTATATTAAGAGTTGGGAAGATCGGGCGAAGAAAAAAAGGGGTGAAAATACGCTGAGTTGTCTAGATGAAGACGCTGTTTATAATAGCCAAAGCCCTTGTGAACAGCAAAAATTTTCAGTGTTAGAGCGTTTCTTCAGCGGGGAAAACGAAGGAAAATCTTCTGACCTTGCTGGTTGCTACCATCCCCAGAAAAATGATGATGAGTATGCGCAAGAATTCATTGAGTATTTTGGCAAATTGGTATCGGGTAGCGTCGTTGCAGTACGTGCAAAAACAGCCGGTGGCCTGACCGGACGCGAACCGAACACTTCCAGACCGTGGTATAATCCTCAATATGGAATATTGCGAAGCGACACTCAGCCACTGAATGCGAAACCGATTTCGTTCTTGAAAGATAAGTCTTGTATCCGGATTCTAAGAACCGTTAGGGGAACTGGTAGCACGACGCTTAAACCTGCGTTTCCATACAATATTATACTTATTGGAAAACCAATAAGTTGCGGTTAGGAGCATTACCCCATTTGTAAGGAACTATAATCGACCATAATATGCTCTTGGTAAGCGGGTCTTGCTTTTAGACGGTCATAATATGCGGCCAAGTCCGGGAGGTCAGGTCTTTCAATTGGCAGAGTATAATAGCGGTAGAGCGTGTGACCAAACATGATATCCGCAAAACTTAAATGATCGCTGCCCAGGAATGGCTTGTTTGCAAATTCCGGCGTGATGCGTGACATCAATTCTCCCAATTGAGTGACTTGTTCCGAAAGTGCCTCCATATCCCGATCAACTTTAGGCGTGCGGACTAGGGTCCAGAAAACCTGATAAATCAATACCGGACAAAGTGTGGTTTTTGTCCATTCGGCCCAGGCATCCAGTGGTGCGCGTTGTTTGGGCTTCGGTGGCCAGAATGCATCTGATCCATATTGAGCGCCGAGATAGCGCAAGATTGCGGCGCTTTCAAAAAGCACAAGGTCACCGTCCTTCAAAACAGGAACAAGGCCATTCGGATTCATGGCTTTGAAATCTTCCGTTTCGGTTCCACCAAACGCGCCTCCTGCATCGATGCGTTCAATATCCAATCCAACTTCCGCTGCGCCCCACATGGCAAGTTGAACATTGCTTGAAGTGGCTCTTCCCCAGATCGTTGCCATTTTTCAATCCTCCCAATATTCGGCACAATTGCTTTCACTATCTTGACCGCTGCGCGCTGTCCTTGCATAGGTTCTGCATGACAAAACCTATAGAGCCAGTTCCGTTTCTCACATCCCTTTTTGATGCTGCGGTCGATGCCGCACAGCCTGAAAAAGTGATCACCCGTTTTCTTCCTGAAAAGCCAAAAGGGCGCCTCGTCATCATTGGTGCAGGGAAGGGTTCTGCCCAGATGGGTCGGGCTTTCGAGCAAGCGTGGATGGAGAAGCACGGAGAGGCGGTGGAAGGAGTGATTGTCACCCGCTACGGCTATGCGTGTGACTGCGAGCATCTGGAGGTGTTGGAGGCTGCGCACCCGGTGCCAGATGAGGCTGGGCTGGTTGGCGCGCAACGGTTATTGGACGCAGTGGCTGATTTGTCCGAAAATGATTTGGTGGTCGCGCTGATTTCCGGCGGCGGCTCTGCGCTTCTACCCGCGCCGCCTGAGGGTTTGACCTTAGCTGACGAGATCGCTGTGAATGAGACCTTGTTGGCGTCTGGCGCACCAATTTCTGCAATGAATACAGTGCGTAAGCATGTTTCCCTCATCAAGGGGGGAAGGCTTGCTGCGGTCGCATATCCTGCAAAAACCGTATCCTTGCTGGTGTCAGATATTCCGGGCGACCATCCTCAATTTATTGCCTCCGGTCCTACGGTCGCTGATGAAGGGTCACGGGAAGATGCACTGGCGATCATCGATCAATACAAGATGCCATTGCCCGATGCAGTGTTGGCGCATGTCAAGACATCTGCCGCAGATGCGCCATTGCCGACAGATGCGGCTCTGTCTAAGGCAGAACATCACATCATTGCGTCGGCTGCAATTTCGCTGGAAGTGGCGCAGGCGCTGGCGCAATCTCACGGCATTGAGACGCATATTCTTTCCGATGCGATTGAAGGAGAGGCGCGGGAAGCGGCACGCACGCAAGCGGCAATTGCCAAGGAAATTTTGCATCGTGATCGCCCGTTCAAAAAACCGGTATTGCTGCTTTCGGGCGGGGAGACCACAGTTACGCTCAAAGGCAATGGCCGGGGCGGGCGAAACACCGAATTCCTGTTATCGTTTGCGATCGAAATCGCAGGAGAAAAGGGCGTTCATCTGCTAAGCGCCGACACGGATGGCATTGACGGGTCAGAAAACAATGCAGGTGCCTTTGTTGATGGCGATACTGCAGGCAAAATGCGAATGGCCGGTATTGATCCGGTTGCATATCTGCAGAACAATGATGCGTACACGGCGTTTGACAAAATCGGCGCCCTATTTATACCGGGACCCACAGGTACCAATGTCAATGATTTCCGGGCGATCCTGATTACGGGATAAATGCCGGAATTGAGGAGTTTCCATGGCTGACAGAATTGTAATTGCAGGCGCGAAACGCACACCCATGGGTGGTTTTCAGGGAGAGTTTTCGTCTCTAACAGCGTCGGAGCTTGGCGGCGCTGCGATCAAGGCGGCACTTGAAGATGCAAAGCTTGATCCTGCAAAAGTGGATGAAGTGGTTATGGGCAATGTATTGCCAGCCGGACAAGGTCAGGCTCCAGCGCGTCAGGCAGCATTTCACGCGGGGCTGGATAAAGGCGTGCCTGCCACGACACTCAACAAGATGTGTGGCTCAGGCATGAAGGCGACCATGGTCGCTTTCGATCAACTCAAGGCGGAAAACGGTGAAATAATTGTTGCCGGTGGCATGGAGAGCATGACCAATGCGCCGTATTTACTCGAAAAGATGCGTGGTGGGGCTCGCCTTGGTCATGGTCAGGTGATCGACCACATGTTCCTCGACGGGTTGGAAGATGCTTATGACAAGGGCAAGCTGATGGGGTCTTTTGCTGAAGACTGCGCGGAAAAGTTCCAATTCACCCGTGAGGCACAGGATGCCTATGCCATCCGCTCTCTGGAGAATGCGCAAAAGGCAGAAGCTGACGGTAAATTTGCCAATGAAATCAGCGCTGTTTCCTATTCGACGCGCAAAGGGGATATTTCAATCGAAAGCGATGAGCAACCGCGCAAGGCCATGCCCGAGAAAATTCCGAATCTGAAACCAGCGTTTAAAAAAGATGGCACCGTCACGGCTGCTAACGCTTCTTCCATTTCGGATGGTGCGGCCGCGTTGGTCCTTACCACCGAAAGTGTTGCTGAACGAGAAGGAATGGAAGTTCGGGCTGTTATCCATGGCCATGCGAGCCATGCGCATGAACCGGGTTGGTTTACGACTGCGCCTGTACCTGCTGCCAAGAAACTGATGGAAAAAATTGGTTGGACCAAGGATGATGTGGATTTATGGGAGGTGAATGAGGCCTTCGCTGTGGTTCCGATGGCTTTTATGCATGAGTTTGGGCTCGACCGCGATCAGGTCAACGTGCATGGCGGGGCCTGTGCGCTTGGTCATCCGATTGGTGCATCAGGCTCACGAATTATCGTGACACTGCTTAACGCGTTGGAAACACACGACAAAAAACGCGGACTAGCTGCTATCTGTATTGGTGGTGGTGAAGGAACCGCGATTGCAATTGAGAGGGTATAAAGATGAAATTGAACGACACGTTAGCTGCAGTCGTCACCGGAGGTGGCTCTGGGCTGGGTGAAGCGACTGCGCGCGCACTTGCTGCGAAGGGCGTTAAAGTCGGTATTTTTGACGTCAATGAAGAAAGTGGCAATCGCGTTGCGGCTGAGATCGGCGGCACTTTCGCCAAGGTTGATGTATCGGATCCCGACTCGGTTGCTGGAGGGCTTGATATCGTTCGTGCCACAAATGGTCAGGAAAGCATATGCGTCAATTGTGCGGGGATTGCCCCGGCTGCGAAGACTGTGGATCGCGACGGGAATTCGCACGACGCAGCGACCTATGCGAAAACGATTGGTGTGAACCTGATCGGGACGTTCAATGTTTCTTCGCAAAGTGCGGCAGGCATGTGCGCACAAGACCCTCTCAATGATGATGGCGAGCGGGGAGTAATCATTAACACAGCATCGGTTGCCGCCTACGACGGTCAAATCGGTCAGATTGCTTACAGCGCTTCAAAAGGTGGCGTGGTTGGGATGACCTTGCCAATGGCGCGAGATCTTTCGCGTAACGGGGTTCGGGTGATGACCATTGCTCCCGGTATTTTCGGTACGCCGATGGTATCTGGCATGCCGCAGGAAGTTCAGGATGCGCTTGGAGCTATGGTGCCATTTCCATCTCGCCTTGGTCAGCCGGGAGAATATGGCAAGCTAGCCATCTCAATTTGCGAGAATGCGATGTTGAACGGCGAAGTAATCCGCCTTGATGGTGCGATACGGATGGCGCCGAAGTAAGAAACGCTCTCGTTTCGTGAATTGTGAGTGAAATTGGAAAGGGCGTGATGAGCGCCCTTTTTTCTTGCCTTGCTTTGGATTGCTCACTTTCAGGCAACAAAAAACCCGCCAACCTAGGCTGGCGGGTTCAAACCTTAACTTATTCTAATCAGATGATTAGAATGAGCGGCGGATTTCGATCGCGTAACCGTCGCTATCTGTTTCTACACCAGCAGCAGAAGTGTCTTCAACTGATGTATAAGAAACGTAAAGCTTCAGACCTGGAGCAGCAGCTGGTCTCCAGCTAAGACCGGCACCGAACATGTCGATATCACGGCCAGAGTCAAACTCATGGCTGTAGTAGTTACCGGCAAGTACCAGTTCGTCAGTGAGATTGAAGTCTGCACCGATAGACCAAACATCATCGCCAACAATATGTTCAACTAGATCACCATCGTCAGTCATGTACATAGCATGTAGTGTGCCACCTGGTACGAATTCTGACAGATCCAATGTTGCGGAGATTTTCCACGCATCGCCATCATCATTCACACCAGCTGCTCCGCCGTTGCCATCAACGATGTATGTACCGGCGATTGTACCGAAATCGGCAGACCAGTTAAAGCCAATGTAGTAGTCATACAGGTTGCCTGTAGCTGGTACTGCAGGAGTGCCAACATCGATTGTACCATCTGGAAGCAGACCCAATGCAGGTATAGCAGCGGCACCCAATGTACGATCGCGTATATCACCGCCACCTGCTGATGTGTATTGAACACCTGCGGTTACTGCAAAACCGTCTGCAGCCCATGTGTAGTCAAAAACAGTTGCTGCAGTTGTTGCACCAAAATAGTTACCGTCTTCGCCATTAATACCTGACAAGTCGATGCCAGCGAAACCATGGTTTGTTGTCCAGTAGTTAGCTGTTTGACCAACACGAAAGCCACCAAGTGATACGACTGCACGGTCAAGTGTAGCGGCATCGCTGCCTGAACCACGAATGTCTGTGTCAAGACGGAAGAGACCACGAAGTGTGCCCCAGTCTGTCTCGTTGCGAGTGTCGACTGACATGCGCGCACGGTTCACCCAGTCCTCAGTAGCGTCTACTGTAATGCCATTAACTTCGGTCTCGTTGTGACGGTAAACAGAGCGAACATATCCTGCAAAGCGGATACATGTTTCTGTGCCTGGAATGAAGAAGAAGCCTGAGCCGTAAGCGTCACAAACGCGTACATACTCAACTGGCTCTGGCTCAACCACAACAGCATCAGCTGCTTGTGCGCTTGACACAGCTACCATCGCAGCTGCTGAGCCAAGAAGAAGAGATTTGATGTTCATTATATTATCCCTATAGGTTACAAGATAGCCAAATTGGGGAATCCCCGTCTTTTGGTGATCTTCTTTTAGGTTTTGAGAGGTTAACAAGTCAATTTACGCACCTGTGGAGAAGGCGAAATTTGCGTTTGTGCAGATGTTATTCAAATTCGTGGTGCATTTTTGCAACAGCGTTGTCGAAGACCTTGACTTTCGTAGCCCCGCAAAACAAAGAATTTGTACCGCTAGCCATATTAAAGAGCCAATTTAGTGCCCGTACCTCCGACTACATTCGATTATGTGCGATTTGACAAGCATTTAAAGCAAGCGCCAGAAAGGGCAATTGCCCAGGAAATCGCAAAATATCGGCAAATTCTGCAAAAAAATCCGCGAAATGGCGATGTTTTGTTTGCTCTAGGCATGTTGTGTGCCGAATCCGCGCAATATGATGAAGCGATGGACTTCTACAAAAAGGCCCTGAAACGGTTTTCTCAATCTGCGCCTGTTTATGCGAAAATCACTGAATTGCTTGTCGCAAAGCGGTTTCGATTCAAAGAAGCGATTCCCTACTACAAAAAGTGGCTCAAGACTTCCGGTAATTCTGCAGATGTTTTAACCAGGCTCGCCAGATGTGAGTTGGCTGCAAACAGGCTCGATGATGCCCTTGCTAGCATGCGAAAAGCCGAGCGTTTGCTGCCCAATGATCCGGTTATCTTCGAAACCTATGCGACCGTCTATGCCAAGCGCGGTGATGTGGATGAAACCCGCAAAGCCTTGCAGCGATGCAAAGAATTGGGCGGGACTTTGGATGTTACAAGCCGCATTCTCAATTTGCCGGGTGAGGCGGTCGCTCCGGAAGAGATCGATGAGTTTGTTTCGCTCGCAGATGCTCTTGATGATCAAATGAGAAAGTTACATGCTTATTCCAATATTGGGTTGGCTTATGAGCGTATCAAAGAATTCGACAAGGCGTTTGACAATTTTGGTAAAGCAAATGAAATTGGCAGATCAGAACTGAATAAAAACAAAGAGTTAACTCCATTCGGCAATGTGAAGACAGTGTTCACTTCTGAATTGCTCAAGCGACTTGGAGGGCATGGGCGCGCATCGGATAGTCCAATTTTTATTGTCGGAATGCCACGTTCAGGGACAACTCTCATCGAAAGTATTCTAGCCGGACACGGTCAGATCATTGACAATGGTGAACTGCCGTTTGTTCTTAATTTGTTAAAGAACTATGGCGTTTATTCGCCACTTTCGCCGAGGGCTAGTCCCTCGGCGCCCGATTTCAAGTTCTATTTCGACCATGCGATCCCTGATTCCTTTGAGAAAGTTGCAGAGAGATATTTCAACGAATCCGGGTATCGAACAGACATAAAGAAGTATCAGGTCGATAAACTGCCGCACAATTTCTTCTCTGTAGGCATGATCCACCTCATGTTCCCCAATGCAAAGATCATCCATTGTCGAAGACACCCGGTGGATTGTGCGCTTTCATGCTTTAAGTCCAGTTTTTCGGAGTTTCATGCCTATGCAACGGATTTAGAGTTTCTCGGGCAGTATTATAAGGAATATTGGAAGCTGATGGAACATTGGCGGAGCGTTCTTCCCGGAAAAATGCATGAAGTGTTTTATGAAGATACAGTGGTTAATACGGAAGCGGTTGCACGCGGGATGATCCAGCATATCGGACTTGAATGGGACGAGAATTGTCTCGATCACACAAGTTCGAAACGGGATGTCAGTACCGCCTCCCAATGGCAGGTGCGCCAACCGATCTATACTTCTTCAGTGGCGAAATGGAAGCATTACGAGACGCAGTTGCAACCCATGATCAAAGCCATGGGAAGCTGTGTTGAAGAATATGAAAGTGAACTGGCTGCGCTGGAAGGTTGAGCAAAGTTAGCGCCGATCCGCCAACGGGGTTAATGCTAGAACCAGTCGGCTTCTTTGATTTTCTTTTCTATTTCGTCCCAAAGCGGCCCATTTGCATCGGCGATCCTTTGGTTCTTTTCCAGAACCTGTCCGCGCCTTATGCCGTTTTCGACCCAACTTTGGCCATTCTGCGTGAGATTCTGGAGTACGGGATTTACTCGATCCACTGCCTTGGCAAATTTTGCTTCCGGGGTTTGTGCTGCTTCAAATTCCAGCCACAGATCATGTAATTCTGAACCAATCGCATCGGGCAATATACCGAAAATTCGTACTGCCGCAGCTTTTTCCTCGACTTCAATGGCCTTTCGAGCTGCGTCATCATAGACCTGCACATCGCCAGCATCGATTTCCACAAGGTCGTGAATCAATAGCATCTTGAGCACTTTGAGCGCATCAAGCTCAGGTCTTGTGTCCAGCAAAACAAGAGCAGTTAGGGAAATTTGCCAACTGTGCTCTGCGGAGTTTTCATAGCGGTCGAGGCCAACCGGCTTGTTCAGGCGCAAAACGCCTTTGAGCTTCTCGCTTTCAAGAATGAAGTCAATCAACTTCCGGGTATCATCGTTCATTGGGGCATGCCTTGCAAAAACAAGGTGATATCTGATTCATAAAATGCCGTCATTGCAATGATATCCGGAAGTCTAGCAGTCTAAACCTTCACGCGTTCTGACTTTGGATCATACATTGGCTTGAGGCTTGCTTCTGCTTTCACGCGAGTACCCGCGACCTCAATTTCGAAGCTGGATGCAAGCATTTCTGATGCTTTTTCGCCTTTAGACGGGACGTATCCAAGGCCCATGGCGCCTTCCAGAGCATGTCCATATGCGCCTGAAGTCAAATATCCGACTACCTCGCCATCCCGGATAATTGCCTCATTGTGATAGAGCAGGGGCTCAGGATCTGTCAGACGGAACTGTACCAGACGTGTTTCCAATCCTTCATCCTGCTTTCTCAAAACAGCATCCCGGCCAATAAATTCCGGCTTATCCTTTTTAACGGCAAACCCCAATCCGGCTTCCATCACGTGATCCTCACAGGTGATATCATGTCCGAAATGTCTGAAACCTTTTTCGATACGGCAGGTATCCATCATGTGCATGCCGCATAGACGCATGCCGTAGTCAAACCCGGCCTCCGCCAGAGTTTCGAATACATGGCCGCACATGTCGGCACTGACATAGACTTCCCAGCCAAGTTCACCCACATAGGTGACGCGATGGACGCGGGCAAGCGCCATGCCGATTTCAATTTCCTGTGCTGTACCGAACGGATTGACGTCATTTGAAAAATCACCCGGCGAAACCGCCTGCAACAGGTCTCTAGAACGCGGACCCATAACTGCCAAAACGCCTTCACCTGCGGTGACGTCGGTGATGACGACGTTGAAATCGCCTTTATTGCGTTCTAGCCAGGTTTGGTCCGCAAGCCGCGTTGCAGCAGGTGTCACAACGAGATAGGCGGTTTCGGTGAGGCGGGTCACCGTTACGTCTGCTTCAATGCCGCCGCGATTGTTCAGGAATTGCGTATAGACAATTTTACCGTTGGGAACGGAATAATCGCCACCTCCAACATAGTTCATAAATTTTTCAGCGTCAGGACCTTCGACACGAATTTTGCCAAAGGATGACATGTCATACATGCCGACATTCTGGCGAACCGCCATATGTTCCTCACGAACATTGTCAAAGAAGTTCTGACGGCTCCAGCTGTACTGATACTCGGCTTCCTGCGCTTCGCGTGCAAACCAGTTTGCGCGTTCCCAGCCCGCGAGCTCTCCCATAACGGCGCCACGCTCCAGCAGGTGGTTGTGGAAGGGTGTTCTGCGCACGCCTCGCGCGGTGGCCTTTTGACGGAACGGGAAGTGGTCCGCGTAAAGTAGGCCAAGCGTTTCCTTTGATCTTTCAAAGAGATAGTGCTTGTTGCCCTGGAAAGGTTGCATCCGCGCGATGTCCACATCTCCAAGGTCAAATGGACGCTCGCCATCATGCATCCATTGGGCAAGGGCCATGCCAGCACCGCCGGAAGACTGGATGCCGACAGAGTTAAAGCCGGCGCAAACATAAAAATTCTTCAGGTTTGGCGCTTCGCCAAGGTGATAAGCATCATCTGGTGTGAAACTCTCGGGGCCGTTGAAGAACGTATGAATGCCCGCTTCGCCCAGCATTGGAAGTCGGTTTACAGCTTGTTCAAGGATTGGCTCAAAGTGGTCAAAATCTTCCGGCAGCTGGTCAAAGCAGAAATCTTCCTTAATGCCTTCCATGCCCCAAGGTTTGGCGTTTGGTTCAAACGCCCCGAGAAGCATTTTGCCGGCATCTTCCTTGTAGTATGCACATTCATCAGGCACCCGAAGGACCGGCAATTGCTTGAGGCCTTCGATGCCTTCTGTGACGATGTAGAAGTGCTCACATGCATGAAGCGGCACATTCACGCCCGCCATGCGGCCAACCTCATGGGCCCACATGCCACCGCAGTTTACAACATAGTCTGCATCAATTGTGCCTTGTTCATCAGAGCCATCGCGGCTCCAGCTCACACCGGTGACCCGACCGTCCTTTTGATGGATTTCTGTGACTTTAACACCCTCAATGACTGAAGCGCCGTTTTGCTTCGCACCTTTTGCCATCGCATGGGCAATGTTTCCCGGGTCCCCCTGACCATCCAGTGGCAGGTAAACCGCGCCTGTTACATCCTCGATATTGAGGTGTTCATAGCGCTCTTTGACTTCGGTTGGAGAGATTTCCTCAACTTCAACGCCAAAAGCGCGCGCCATTGAGGCCTGTCGATAGATTTCTTCTTTTCTTTCGTCGGTTAGTGCAACCGTGATTGAACCAACGCGCTTGAAGCCGGTCGCAACCCCGGTTTCTTCTTCCAGTGTGCCGTAGAGCTCTTGCGAGTATTTTGCGAGCTTGGTCATGTTCTTGGTCGCTCGTAACTGGGCAATCAGGCCAGCAGCATGCCAGGTCGTGCCACAGGTTAACTGCTTACGCTCGAGAAGGACGACATCTTTCCAGCCCAGTTTGGCCAGGTGATAGGCGACCGAACATCCGGCAACGCCACCGCCAATGATGACAGCAGAAGCTTTGGAAGGAACAGGTTTGCTCATTTTGTGTGTCTTTCTCTATTCTGTGTAGTTGGAAGCAAAGCGGCGCAACCGTGAAGCCGCTTCTTTAAGTCTTTCCTCGGATTCACCGAGGCTGATGCGAATATGACCGGCAGCACTTGGCCCAAAACTTTCGCCTGGCATTACGGCAACCAGTTCGTCTTGAAGGAGTTTGAAGGCAAATCCTTGCGTGTTATTTGTCTTGGCGCGAATGTCTAGCATGAAATACATGCTGCCCGGTTCGTTCAGTACGCGAATATCGTTTGTGTCTCCCAATGCTTCAAGAAAGACCGTGCCGCGATTGCGATAGGTTTCTGCGATTTCGTTTAAGCCGAAATCACCATCCAATGCCTGTTGCGCTGCTTTTGAAATGAAATCACACATGCCGTAATTGCTTACCAGATTGTGCTGGCTGAAATTGTAGGACATTGCTTCTGTGGATACGATCCAGCCTACCCGCCAGCCAGTCAATCCGTGGCTTTTGGACATGGATAGCAGTGCCAATGTACGATCACGCATGCCATCAATCGCCATCGGTGAAATGTGTTTCCCATTGCTCAGAGACCAATAGACTTCGTCACTAATGATCCAAAGGTCATGGCGCACGCAAACTTCTGCGATCGCTTCCAGTGTCTCACGGCTATAAATTGCACAGGTCGGATTGTTTGGTGTGTTCAGCAGTATCGCTCTGGTATTGTCCTGTATGGCAGCTTCAATTGCTTCTGCCTTGGGCTGAAACCCATCTTCAGAGTAGGCGTCGACAACGGTGAAGGTCGCCCCTGCCGCGCGAATAGTGCCGGGATATGTAACGTAATGTGGACCAATAACGATGATGTGGTCACCAGGATCAAGCGTTGCCTGCATGGCAGCATATAGGCATGACTGACCGCCGGGCATCGCGATTACTTCGGAGGGTTTGATGTCGAGCTTCAGCGCTTTTTGAGAAACCCGGGCCATTGCTTCGCGCAGGTCTGGTTTGCCGGGTATATCGGTGTAATTGTGGTGACCTGAATCGAGGGCATGTTTGCAGGCGTCAATTGTTTCCTGAGGCGGGTCGAAATCATGTTCCCCAATGCTGGTCATGATCACGTCTTTGCCTTCGCGTTGCAGACGCAAGGCCTCAATATAGACTTCCCAGCCTTCCAAATCTGATTCAGATATTTGCGTTATCCTATTGGAAGGTAAAGGCATTATCCGAACCTCCTGCTCAATTCTGCAATATGGGCAGGTCCGACTTCGCAACATCCACCGACGATGCTTGCGCCCTGATCAACCCACTTTGAGCAGAAGTCTGCATACTTTTCCGGGCTCAGATCTGTACGTGCTTCAAGCTGATCCACCGTTTCCTTTTTGGTGAAGTCAGAGGTGATAAAGGTGAAGCCGTTAGCATAGGAACCAAACGGAATTTCGATGTCAGCGATTATGTCCATTGCCTGATCAACGGCTTCTGGCGTTGCGCAGTTGATCAGCAATTTTGAGACATCATATTCGCCAAAGAGCGCTTTGACATCGGACAGTGGTTCACCTGATCTCAGTATCGTGCCATCCTCATCAGACACAGTTACGCCAAGCCATGTTGGTTTGGACGAGCCTGCTGTGCCGAGAAGGCATCCATGAGCATGTTCAATCTTGCTGACCGTTTCAATCAGGTGAACGTCGACATAGGGCTCATGTAGCCGAGCAATTTCAGCAAACATCTTTCTCGCTTCTTCGGGAGGGAAGCTGAGATCGGGACGATAAGAAAAACCGAGTGGCCCAAGCGAACCTGCAACCATGCCGCTGCCGTTTTTGTCACGTGATTTACATGCGATTTCGCAAGCTTTCACGTGCAACTCAGAAAACTGCTTGTCCAGCTCCGGGTCCTGGCGCAACAGTCGATCGTGGTGAATGGCATATGTGTTTGTGGTCGCGACATGCGCACCCGCCGCGAAATAGTCGTCATGGATATCGCCAACCAGATCAGGCTCTTGCATCATCACATGAGTTGACCATAAGGGCGTTGGTGGTTGGCCATAGCGATGAATGAGTTCCTGCCCCATACCACCATCCAGAATTGTGATGTCGCTCATGAATAAATCTCTCCCCACTTTTTCTTATAGGTGGCGATCATCTCTTCTTCTGTTACGCCATCATCATAGGGCGGGGTGGTCATCAGCCTGACCCGCTCAGCTTTGACCTTGACGATCGCATTGATGCGGGGCGCCAATGCAGGGAAGGGTGCCTCCCAAATGTTGATGATGTCATTGAAATCATCTGTTCCGCGTTCACAAATCTCTGTGCCACCGAAAACGCGAACACCCTTGCGCAACCAAATATCGATGAAATTGACCTCAACCTTTGGTTGATGCGCAATGTTCTTCATGGTGTTAGGCGACCGAATTTCTGCGAAAGCAATCGTCTCATCATCGAGAACAAAGAATGTTCCCTTAGGCGATAATGACGGCAATCCTTCCTCGCTCACCGTAGCAACAAAGCCCAGTGGGAAGTTTTTGATCAATTGCTTTGCGAAATCATTCAGTGACATGGAACTGGTCTCAGTTGCCCGGGTGCTCGGGCACCGGCCCCATGGGAACAATGTCATATTTTGCGTTCAATGCAGCCATTTTGGCCTCATCTGCAAAATCTGAATCGCTCATTTTGCTCATTTCGGCAAGAAATCCATCGAAACCGGAAGGCTGATAGATCATGAGCATTTTTGCCGGTTGGTCGTTCGCAACTTTGCATGCATGTGGCACACCGGGGGGGACGTGAATTGTCGTGCCGGGCTCAGCCTTGATCCACTTTCCATCCAGATAGAAATCAATGACCCCTTCGAGAAAATAGAAGGTTTCCGCATGCGTTTCATGCTTGTGCAATCCCAAGGCGAAACTCGCTTTGAGATTGTCTTCCATAAGCGTGTAGGCGCCGCCTGTATGTTCGGAGCCGACCTTTACAAAGGTATGGTCGTTTTCCCAGTTGTAGTTGGGGCCTTCGCCGGGACCAAGATGTAATACTTCTCCGGTCATTGAATTCGCCCCAGTTTCTTGACCCAATGCGAAACAATCATATTATGAAACGGCAGGACAAACTTGAGGTAAATCTTGCCCCAAAAGTTGTTGAACCAAATTTGCGTCATTAAATTTACCCTGTCGGCGGTCTTTTCCAGACGAATCGTAAAATCGAGGTGTTTGTCCGCGAGACCAGCTTCATAGGCAGTTTCGGTGTTTTCCAGCTCTGGCAAAGACAGCAGAAAGGAAACTCCCGGATTTTCGCCCTGATCCGTTTTGGTTCTTAAGCCAACAATGTTCGCCAGTTTTTGCCGCATTGCAAACATCACCCGGAACCAGAATGGTGAGCTTGCCAAAGCGAGTTCAGCAAGCTCTTTTGCTGACTTTTCAGGGTATGCATTGGCACCTGAAAAGCAGTCTTTGAAATCCGGTTCCCGATGAGGTTTTGCAAAGCTTTGCATTATGCACGGATCCTTTCGTTGGCCGGGTCCCACAATGGCTGGTCTTCTTGTACAATTGCCTTGCGGCGTTCGCCGTAAATTTCCACTTCGAGTTCAGTACCTGGCGCAGCCAGATCAGCTTTCACCATGGCGAGCGCTATAGAGGCGTTAACGCGGTAGCCCCATGCGCCCGATGTGGTTTCGCCAACCACTTCACCATCTTTCCAGATGGTAGACATGTAAGGTGCATCAGCATCGCCCGCATCCACAATCAGGGTAGCAAATTGCTTTGAGCTGCCTTGTTGTTTCTCGTTTTCAAGTGCGGCCTTGCCGGTAAAGGCGGGCTTGTCCCACTTGATGAAGCGTCCCATGCCGCCCTCGAGCAACGAATAGTCCGTTGAAAGATCGCCTTTCCAGGTACGATATCCTTTCTCGATCCGAAGTGAATTCAACGCGTACATGCCGAAAGGTTTCGCACCAGCGCCGGTAATCGCGTCGTAAAGCTCAGGAATATCGTTGCTGGCAGCATGCACTTCCCAGCCAAGTTCACCTGCAAATGATACACGTGCCAACAAGCAGGTGATGCCGTTAATTTCGGTCTTCTGGTGTGAAAGCCACGAAGCGGACAGATCGGCATCTGTAAGTCCTGACAGCACATCGCGTGATGTTGGGCCAGTCACCAATAGGACAGCAAACCCGAGAGTATGGTCCGTCAGCGTAAGTGAACCATCTTCCGGCAATGCGTTTTGCAGCCATTCCCAGTCGTGCCATTGCGCTACAGCTGCAGTCATGAGTGTAAAGAGGTCGTCGTCGTGGCGCATGATCGACATCTCAGTGACAATTCGGCCGCGATTATCAGCAAAATAACCGAGGTTCATCCGTCCAACTTTTGGCAGACCGCCAGTGATTTGAGTTCTCAACCAATCGGCTGCGCCGTCGCCCTTCAGCGTAAAGCGTGAGAAGCCAGGCATATCGAGAATGCCACAAGCATCGCGAACTGCTTCACACTCTTCCTTAACGCGAACTTCCCATGGTCCGTTCCGGTTCCAGGTCTGTGTCGCTTCTTCTGAAGTGTCATCACCATCTTTAGCAAACCAGTTGGCGCGTTCCCATCCGTTATAGGCTCCCATTTGCGCGCCATTTGCGAGAAGCTTTTCATGAACAGAAGACAATTTCTTGTTGCGCCCTGCAGGCCATTCATGATGCGGGAAATGCATTGCGTATTCATGACCATAAGTCTCAAGAGCCTTTGCAAGGCAATAGTCATGATCGGCATAATCGGTGTAACGACGGGGATCGACAGCCCACATGTCCCACTCGGTTTCACCATGCACGATCCATTCTGCCAGCACTTTACCAGCGCCACCGCCCTGGGCGATGCCGAATGTGAATGAATGTGCTTCAAATGCGTTTTTGACACCAGGCATAGGGCCGATCAACGGCAACCCATCCGGTGCGTAAGGGATTGGACCATTGATGACACGGCCAACACCTTGCGTTCCAAGGATTGGAACACGAGCCATGGCATCTTCAATGTACCATTCCAGACGGTCCAGATCATCCGGGTAAAGCTGGAACGAAAAATCATCCGGCATCGGGTCATCAGGGGTCACCCAATGCGCCTTACAATTGCGTTCGTATGGGCCGAGGTTCAAACCATTCTTGTCTTGACGCAGGTAGTAAGAGGTATCCACGTCACGGATCATGGGCATTTTATGCCCTTTTTCCTTGGTCCAAGCTTCGAGTTCAGGAATTTCTTCGGTGAGAAAATATTGGTGGCTCATTACGACTTGAGGAACAGTACGACCGCCAAATGGCTTGAACCACTCGCCAACGCGTTGGGCATAGTAACCTGCTGCATTCACCACATATTCACAACGGATGTCGCCCTTGTCCGTATGAACAATCCACTCATCACCATCCTTGGAAACGCCTGTTGCAGGGCACATGCGAATGATTTTCTGTCCCATTTCACGAGCGCCTTTTGCTAGCGCCTGTGTCAATTGAGCCGGATCAATATCGCCATCCAGCGGGTCCCACATGCCGCCTTCAAGGTCATGGGTTTCCATGAACGGGTTCAGTTCCTTCAAATCCGCATTTGTGCAAATGTCGATCTCTAGGCCCTGATATCGGCCCATGCCTGCAACGCGTTCAAATTCCTGCATCCGCTCTTTTGAGTGCGCCAGGCGAATTGAGCCTGTGACCGCATAGTTCATCGGATAATCGACTTCGTCAGCAAGGCCACGATACAATTCCAGACCGTAGCGCTGCATGTTCATGATGGCCCAAGAGCCAGAGAAATTCGGGCAGTTACCGGCTGCGTGCCAGGTCGAACCGGCAGTCAGCTCGTTCTTCTCCAAAAGCACACAATCTGTCCACCCAGCTTTTCCAAGATGATACAATCCGGAAACGCCGACAACGCCTCCGCCGATGATGACAACGCGTGCCGTGGATGGGATTTCAGCCATTTCTTCTTCCTTGTATTAACTAGTAGACGGGTGGGGAGACCACCCAAATCACGATTGTTGGTTTGTTGGTTGTGTTGCGCCAACGATAGGCTTCGCCGGAGAAACGGAAAGAATCTCCGGTTTTGAGTGTGTGCCAGACGCCGTCCAGTTCGAGGTCCAGTTGGCCAGAAATAATGTATCCGGCTTCCTCGGTATCCCGTTGTTGAGGTGTTGCGAGCCGGGCTCCGGGTGCGAATTCCGAATGAATGATCTCAAACGTGCCACCGAGGTCTGGAGAAAGCAGTTCTTCAAGCAAACCTTCTTCAGGATTGCCAAGCTTGCGGCGATGATCTGCCCGTACAATATGGCGGTATTCTTCTTCTGAACCGGGATTATCGCCGAAGAAAAAGCTGAGCGGCACATCGAACAGTTTGGCGATGTTGCGCAGGTCTGAGATGGAAGGTTCGGAAATACCGCGTTCGATCTGGCTTACAAACCCAACAGAACGATCGATTGTTTCAGCAAACTCCACCAACGTCATGGACCGGGATTTGCGAAGCGCGCGAATATCATTGCCCACAGAGTGAACATTCTCTGCAACCGAATACAGATTGTCTGTCGCAACAACGCTCATGAAGTTTCCTGGGCAAACGTCATATCTAGAAATTTCATGGAATATCAGGAGGATGAAAAAATCAAGCATAATTTCACGGCGGACAAATTTTTATTCCGCATTGAAGTGGTCCTTGTTGAAAATTCTGAAGTTTTGGCCGTTTCGCATTCGGGTGGGTGTTTTTGCTTAGCGTGAGCAGAAGAAAAATTACTTTCGATTGGCGTCCAAACTTTGGAAAATGGTTTCTTTTTCGAGTCTCATTTTTTGACCATTCTAGGTGTAAGATAAATGACGAGACCGATGAATATGGCTGTTTCTGAGAGTTACGGGTTCATGGATGAAACGATGACAAGATCAAAATCATCCTCGGCGCATTCTCAAGCGAATGAGACGGCGACCCGTTCGTTATTCAAGGCGATCAGCTGGCGTGTCATTGGAACGCTGGATACCTTCTTTTTGTCCTATGTGATTATAAAATATCTTGGGCCGTATTTCGGAGCCGGGGAAGGCCTCGCAAATCTGGACATAGCCAAAATGGCAAGCCTGATCGCGGTGACTGAGATACTCACGAAAATATTTCTGTTTACTGCACATGAAAGAGCCTGGAACCGGGCGGGGTGGGGTGTCTCTGTTGTAAATGGGCGTCGTCACGAAAGCCGCATTCGATCCGTTTCAAAAATGGCTGTCTGGCGTGTTCTTGCATCGTTAGACACGATGCTATTGGCTTGGATTTTCACTGGCGATATCAGCACCGCGATTTCTATTGGCAGCGCAGAAGTTTTCACCAAACTGGTGCTGTATTTTCTGCATGAGCGGTTTTGGCTGTTTGTTAAAACCGGAACAAGGATTGGATAAGATGGACGCGACGACTGCCCAGAATTCGACCATAGAATCGCCCGCGCTGCTTAACATGATGGCAAGAACAAATGCTGCCTTTGATGTTCTAGGCTTGGCCTTGCGTCGTTCGCAAAAACCGATCGTGAGTACAAAATTTGGCCCACAATCTGCAGTGTTGTTGCATCTGGCAACGCGTTTGAAACCGGATATTGATGTGGTTTGGGTCGATACAGGCTTCAATTCAGCGGAGACCCATGCGTATGTGGATCGGTTGAGAAACGAATTGGAACTTAACCTACATATTTACCGGCCGACCAGCCATTGCAGCGGTAATGTCCCAACATCTGAAACCGGGAAACTCGGGCACTTTGCGCGGAAGGTTAAGCTTGAGCCATTCAAACGCGCACTTTCAAATCTCAATCCTGATGTCTGGATTACAGCGCTGAGACGTGAACAAACACAGTTCCGAAGCACGCTTTCATTATTTCAAATCAATGAGCAATCAAACCTGAAAGTATGTCCCCTGATCGACTGGAATGATCACGACATGGAAACCTATATGATGCTCCATGAATTGCCCGTGGGGCCGGAAGTCAATGATCCTACGAAAGTAGATGCTCATTTGGAATGCGGGTTGCACAATCGTTTGTAGAACCATTTTTTTTGCATTCGGTGAAATCCCCCGAATAGTTAACCCAATTTCACAACTTTTTGGGTCCAGTAGTCCCACTACCTTGCAAATCTGATCGTTCTATCTCAAAAACGACCAAAGGAGAGTGGAGAGATGGACGCTTTGGCGTTGACCACAGAAATGTCCGTGGTTTTGGGACTGTTGGGGTTCACTGTTTTTCTGTTTGTTTCTGAAATCCTGCGGGTTGATCTGGCAGCGATTTTGGTCATGCTTGTCCTGGGTTTGCTGACATTTGTGCCTGGTCTTGAGGGCCTGGCTGACGTCAACAACCTGTTTGATGGTTTTGCATCTAACGCTGTTATTTCAATCATTGCTGTCATGATTATCGGTGCCGGATTGGACAAGACCGGTGTTATGAGCCGTGTAGCGGCGATTATTTTGCGATATGCTGGAAACACGGAAAGGCAACTGGTTGCCATTATCTCCGGCACAGTTGGGATCATATCGTCATTTATGCAGAATGTGGGTGCAGCCGCACTCTTTCTGCCGGTTGTTTCGCGAATATCCCTGCGGACCGAGTTGCCTCTGTCGCGTCTTCTGATGCCAATGGGCTTTTGCGCGATCATGGGCGGTACCATGACGATGGTGGGTTCGTCTCCGCTGATCCTGCTGAATGATCTAATTATTGCAGCCAACCGGGACCTGCCCCCTGAGGCGCAAATGAAAACATTTGAATTGTTTGATGTCACACCGGTTGGAATTGCCCTTGTTCTCACTGGCATCCTTTACTTTGTTCTTTTCGGAAAATGGGTGCTGCCCAAGGTCAAGGAAGACGGGAAGGGTGCACGTTCGCAAACGCTGAAGAGTTATCTCAAGCGCATGTATGAAATAGAGGCTGATGTTTTTGAAGTGATTGTTCCGGAAGGCCACCCTTGTGAAGGGCAAACCTTTGACGACATCATGCAGCGTGATCATGTCTACATCATTGGCTCTTTCTACAAGGGGCAGCGATGGTTTGCGCCGGTGATCCAGACACCAATTACACCGCCCTGCCGCTTGGCAGTCTTGGGGCGCAAGGAAGACGTGCTGGAAATGGCGAAGGTTGAAGGCTTCGGTGTTCGCACATCACTTGAAGTGTTTGCTGAAGATTATGCGCCAACCAAATCGGGTGTTGCCGAAGTGGTTATCCCGCCCGACTCCTCTCTTATCGGCAAATGTGCGCATGACGTGGTGTTCCGCAAACGCTATGGCGCGAGCCTCCTTGGTATCCATCGTTATGGCGAAACGCTGAGTTATGTCGAGACAGAGGATCATGTTTCAACGCCGGTTGGTGAAGTGCCGTTTCATCAGGGCGATACGCTTGCCATTCATTGTACCTGGGAGGCATTGACGCGCATTTCCCGCGACCGGGATTTTGTCGTTGTGACCTCGGATTTCCCTCGCGATGAGCTGCGTCCTTCAAAAGTCTGGTGGGCCATGTTCTTCTTCGCTGTTGCGCTGGGCATGATTTTGTTCACGGATATTCTGCTCTCTCTTTGTCTACTGGTGGGTGCGATTGGAATGGTGGTGACAAAAGTTCTGGACATTGATGAAGCCTATCGTGCGGTGAGTTGGAGTACGGTGTTTCTGCTTGCAAGTTTGATCCCGCTTGGATTGGCAGTTCAAAGCACTGGCACTGCCGAGTGGATTGCCCAGCAAATTCTTTCTGTATTGGATGGTTGGCCGGTCTGGTCGCTTCAGGTGGGAGTTGCCATTCTGGCGACGATATTCACACTGATAATGTCCAATGTTGGTGCGACGGTATTGTTGGTGCCCTTGGCGGTTTCCATCGCAATTGCAGCGGGTGGAGATCCGGCAATCTTTGCGATGACGGTTGCGATTTCCACGTCCAACTCATTCCTAATACCAACTCACCAGGTCAATGCCCTGATCATGGGGCCTGCCGGTTACAAGGTGACGGACTTCATGAAAACGGGTGGTGTGATGACCATTCTGTTTTTGGTGGTGTCGATGACCATGATGAACTGGGTGTTTTAGTCTTTAATTTCATCGCTTTAATTCCCATATCTAAGGTATGCTAAAAACGATTTTTCTCGTATCCATTCTAACTTCGATCGTTTGGGGCGTGTTTTGCCCCAATAAAAACTTCAAAAGCTATTCCGCGCATTTTGTCTCATTCATAAAAGCATTTACATTTGTTTTTCCGACGTTTTTCATCATGTCCTTGGTTGATTTTGAAACACTTCAATCTGGGAATCATACTGACAACCGGATTTGGCTTGCCGTACCATGGTGGTTTATTGCATGGCTTGTTTGGGGTAGGATTGAAGTTGAAATTTCAAGACGAAATCGTGGGAAGAAATAGCTGTAGAACGTTGCGTGGCTTTTAACCCGTTCCGAAACGCCGTCTTTCCTTCATTGCCTCATGGGCTTCCTGTGTACCGTCATGCCATGAGCCGAACGCCTTGTCCCAAGGCACTTCCAGGTTGCCATAGTTGCATTCGAAATAGCGATGATGCATCTGATGATGAAAGCGTCCGAGCGCCAGCCGGTTTTCGTCACCGATGACCATCCCTTCAAAACCTGTATGCGATGTGGCCGCAGTCAGTGCCTGATGCTGCATGTGAAAGAGTATATGGATCGGGTGGCTTGCCAAAACAAAATGGATCAGTACAGAGCTGAAGAAAAGCAGGGTTTCAATCGGGTGCATGGAGAGGCCTGACCATGGCCCAACATTGGTGTTGCGGTGATGAACGGCATGCGCAAGATCATACATCGGCTTCCAATGCAGGAAGCGGTGTATCCAGTAGAAATGGAACGAAATCCAAAGAGGTGTCAGAAACAAAAGGGCGGCAAACCAGACCGGATTGTCACTCCAGAACAAAACCGGTGCATAGTCGTTCGCCATGGCCCAGAACATGACAGTTTCATAGGCTGTCCAAAGCGTGACGCCACTTGCCAGCGTCCAGAACATATTGTCATAGAGCTGATTATTAAACGTGTATATTTTGCCACTGCCGCCGATATCGCGCTTGTCGTATTTACGATTTTGGCCCTGTTTCTTGCCCGAATGGAAAAACCAGTGCAGTCCACCGGCAACTAGAAACATCAAGATGATGTTGCGAATAAAGATTTGGGCGACCCATCCCAGTTCAATCGTCTTGGCCGTTTCAAGAGAAGGTTGAAAAAAGAACCAACACGCCGTTGCAAGCGCCACGAGAATTATATTTTCACCAATGACAAACCAGCTTCCGGCAATCCACCTTGCTATTTTGCTTGGGTTTGGCGGCCAGGAAAACAAAGGTGATGTCTGGATTGGTAGATCCGGCATATAATGCCATTGGCGGGAAAAGGCGTTGTTCTCTGTCATTGGTAGATCATGACAGGCTTTGAAAATTTGTGAAAGGTGCAAATGCGAAGCGGGCTACAGGTAGCCCGCTGCAACTATTCGGGAACTTAATTTGCACTTAATTGCTGCAATGCGCCTGCCCAGTCTTCAACATGATAGGTCTTG